>Ga0256824_10000290_pt1 | contig 18780 bp, 31 predicted proteins | sample CV67metaG_FD_191570 | JGI IMG/M metagenome (GOLD analysis project Ga0256824, IMG submission 191570) | Hydrothermal vent microbial communities from East Pacific Rise, Pacific Ocean - CV67 | ecosystem: Environmental > Aquatic > Marine > Hydrothermal vents | place: Pacific Ocean: East Pacific Rise...
CCTAGTCATTCCAACTTTCCCCAAGTGGGATGCTATGTTATCATTCGCTGATTCACCAAACAATTCATAATAATATGATATAGCGTCATTCACACTTTCATTGTGGTGTTTATAAGACTCTATGGATTTCTCCATTACATCTTTAATTGCTGGATTTTCTTCATCACCTTCTTTCAAGTTACCTTGGACAGATGTGAATACTTGCATCGCTTGATTAGCGAGGAATGTATTAGATATGATACTAAACATTAAATCCACTTTTGTTTCTAAATTCTTATACATATGTTCTCCTATTTGATACTGTATTATACTGCTTAAACCTTAAAGAGGACTTAAAATTCAAAGTCCTCATCATTTATTTCACTGTGCATGAAAGTATACTTAGATTCAATATAAGTTGGGAAATCCGTGTCCTTAATGACAGTGTCCCAAAACTCTTTAGGGTTTTCATTAATTTGCTTTTCACGCCATTTCTTATCATCAGGAACATTGGCTCTTGAATAATACCCCATTGTTGGTTTTGTGATAAAACCACCTTCTAACGCATCTTCAAGAATCCCGTAATAAGGGTCAATTCCACCGTCGTATTTGATTAGATATCGAAGCTTCGATAATTCCTTACAAAATCTAGACTTCTTAGTAGTTGCTAAAATTAATGCACCCGTAACTTCTGTACTTGATGCTGTATCCTTTGCTCTTGCTTTAGAAGATCCCAACACAATAGAACTAGATGCAAAATAAAGCCCTCTACCACCACCGATTGCTAATGGGTCATATTGATTCATTGTATCATAAACTTGATTGACTACGAAAATTGTCATCCCCATACCAGTTAAAAGTTTGGCAAATGTATTTTTCTTTTTCGCTACTGTAAAGTCTGCTGCGTCATTTCCAGTTGTTGCATCCTTAACAGTTTTTGATGTTACTAGACCACCCCAACTATCAATCACTATTAAGACTTTCTTTCTTTCTTCTTTATCCATGTCATCGTTAAATGCCATTACTTGTTGTTGAACATCTTCAATCCTATTACTCTGTACAACAAGTAATCTACTAAGGTCAATGCCAACTGATTCAGCAAAATCGAAATCGAAAGCCATTTCTGTGTCAATATATATCACAATCCAATCTTCACTCTTTTTCTGTGCGTTTTTAGCAACCTTAAGTCCAACAAAAGATTTTCCTAGTGAACTTGGTGCCGCAATCTGTGAAATCTTACCCACTGGAATACCACCATTTAATCTACCACTGAATAAAATATTGAGAACTAATGCACCAGAATTAATAAATTCTTGTTTTTCATCAGTTTTCTCCAACACATATTCCCTTACTAATTTATTCCTTCCTAGTCTTTCTATCATCGAATTTTTCTTTTTCGCCATCTTCTTCTCCTTGAATTTTATTAAATGGATTTAAGTGTTCTTCTAAATCCAAAATATTTGTTATGTTTTTTGTGTGTCTCTCATTTGCCTTCACATTATGTAAAGTTTCCATGGTAAAATACAGTTCATCAATAAACTCACTTAATGCAAATGAGTTAGTGAATAGAATTCCATACACTGAATTTATAGTGAGTGAATTCTCATCGTAATTGACTTGAATTGATAGAGGTGACTCAAGAACCCTATCAATTCTTATATTGATATTATCCACGAGTTTAAAAGAATTATCTGGAAATACTACAAATAATTTAGATATAAAACCATCAATTCTCCGTACATGGTAAAATATCATTTCTCCATTATTTGAACTTGACATTGGTGTCACCTATAATCTTCACCGCAAATGCCAACAGAGGAATATGTTTGTTCTTCGCACGTTGGGATAAATCCTGAAAATCAGCTAAATCCATTATCACCATTGGTTGACCCTCTGGTTTAAAGATATTATCGAGATTCTTATATAGATAAGAATAGAAATTGTCCGGAATCATTATATCATTAACCGCAGTTTTCACATCTTTAAATTTTCTTTTTAACATAGCATCTGTTAATGCTACAAAAGTTTCATCTGGTTTTGTGATGTGGTCAAATGTCAATTCCCCAGAAGTACTGTTTTCTTGAAGGAACATAGTCATATTTCTAATAGACGGGTATAGAGAACTCACGACTTGTACAACATCCTTTTTATCATGTTTTACATTTTCATTTTCCAAAATTCGGATGAGTTTACCAAATATTTGTTTGGCAAGTTCTTTCTTATTCCTACTGTAAATATCATCTAAGTTAAACACAACAAGTCTGTCCATCAAAGGTTCAATAATCTTATCTGGGTAATTTCCAGTAAATACAAATCTCACATTTTTACTATGTTGCTCAATATCGGAACGTAATGAACTTTGTGCCGCAGCAGTAAGATAATCTGCTTCATCTAGACAAATTAGTTTATGATTCCCCATAATCGAACGACCCTTCGAAAACCCACCAATGTCAGTTCGCATTACATCAATTCCGTTATCTTTAGAACCATTTATCCAAAGCGTTTCTACGTCTAATTGACTTAAGATTACATTCATCAGTGAAGACTTACCAGTTCCAGGAGTTAATCCGAATAAACCTATATTTGGAATTTCTCCATCACTGAGCCAAGCTCTTATCTTTTTCTTTTCAACTTCTGGAAAGATTAGATCGTCGACAGTCTCTGGTCTATATCTTTCCACCCATAAATATTCATTTGCATTTGTTACCATTATTTCTCCTAAATTTCAAATTGGTCGAATAGACCTCTAATTTTATCTACTGCATCTTCTTTAAATGTCAAAAATAACATTATAAAGTTCAGTTTCCGCATAACATGTGTGAAGGTTCTTCCTGGAACCCAATCACCTTTACTCAATTTTACAAACCAATACGCCGTAAAGAATTGGATGTTGTTGTCTATAAATTCCTTCAATATGATTTGTTCTGTGATAGAAGAACCATATTTTTCCTTAAGGAATTGAGTATCTTTACTAATATAATCGTAATTATTGATTATCTTATGTTTGAATTGAGCAACATCTTTAATATCTACTTCCCTGAGTTCACCCAACAAAGCCCTAAATGAACTTGGAGTTTTTGTAAACATAATATATAAACACGATAATACAAATAATTCCTTTGTCTTCGCTTCCCATTTTTGGTGGGGGAAGAACATTTTTGCATTTTCTCTTGTGGCATTTTTATGCCTAGAATGCAACAACCTCTTATCGAGTTGTGTGTCATATGTAATGAATATTCCATGTGCTATATCATATTGTTGATTAAATGATAACACAAATAACACCACATATAATTGAATTTTTCATTTTCATTTTCATCACTTATCCTTTTAGTAATTATATTAAAATATACTTACAGTTGGCTTAAATCCATTCAGATATAGTAGACTTTTTATCATCTTCGAACTTAGCTTCATTGTTGAATTTAAGATCTTCTTGAAGAGTAGCTACAAAATTCTTATCTTTCTTCAATAACGCACCTACCTCATCTATGTCTTTGTCTAATTCATCACAATACATCATTATCACTTCCATAATAGAATAACCGTTAATTCCCCTTTCTTTCTTAAATTCTAATATGTCCCTGAACATAGATACCTTTCCATATTTACTCCATTCTTCATTACTCATTGTTATCTCCTATTTATGTGGGTGAAATTTACTGAAACCGTCTTCCATTGAAATATCAATAGTTCTATTCAGTAGTTCCAATCTGTTCTTAATATCAGGATTATGGGATATTAGTACAACATCCTTCTTATCACTGAAAACCTCGTCTAGTATAGACATAACTTCATCTATCCCATCTATGTCCAAAGAACTATCTAAATATTCATCTAGAATCAGTAGATTTGTACTAATACCATTTTTTTCCTCTATAAGCTTTAAAAAAGCAAAAAGGATACTGAGAGATATTCTTTGTTTTTGTCCGTTGGATAATGAATTAAAATCATTATCTGAACTTCTTGATATAATCTTTTCTGTGAATGTACTATCTATTACAAAATTAAATTTAGAACCAAATAACTCAAGGAATTCATTAATAAATTTATTGAGAAAAGGTAGTTGTTGATTTAATATGACACCCTTTAAATTTTTATCGGAGACCATATCTTCTAATTCAACAAGATCATTCATGTGTGTGTTAATTTCTATGAGTTGTGATTTTATCTTTTCAAATGTCACCCGTGAATTTTCGAGGTCAGAATAATCTATATCAACTGCTTCCCATGATTCAGTGTTGGTAATCTTCTGAGTTGTGTCACTTAGTTGATCTTCTAAGTCTCTTAAATTACTTTCTAACCTATTTCTTTGTTGTAGCTTAGATAGTTGGTCGTTCCGAGTCTGAACCAAAATACTGAGTTCATCGTTGATAAGTGTCTTTGCTGAAAACACGCTCTGTAGTTGAACTTTTAATTCGGAAGCAGTGTATTGTAGTTCTTCCTTTATTTCAAAATCACAATTCGGACAAACTATTTTATTTTTCTCATTTGCCACCAAGACTCTAGTCTTGGATTTGAGGTCTTGTTCCGTATTTTCTAAACTTTCAATCTCATCATTTAAAAGAGATATTCTCGGGTAGTCTATATCCATCTTATCCTTTAGTGCGTCCAATGCACTAAAGACCTTCGGGTAACTGGAAATCTTATTTTGGATATCATTTAACTCAGTTTGTAACTGGACTATTATAGTATCTCTGTTCGTATTGAATTCAGAATTTTGTTTTTCCATAGCCGAAATATTCATTTTCATAGATGAAATTGTGGAACTTTGTACAGCAACTTTATAATTGAATTCAGTAATGAGGGTCTTCTGTACTTGTTTCTTTTCCTTCACTCTATCTTTAATCTGATTAAAGATAGCAGTATCTGTGATTACTTGGAGAACTTCTTCTTTCTCAGTTTTACTTAAATCCATAAAATTTTTAGAGGAACTTAAGTTTGCTCCAAGTGCTATTAATTGTCTAAATACATTTTCACCAAATTGTAAGATATTTTCTTCTAATAGAATTTGGTAATCTTTGTTTGTACTCGGTTTTTCGATCATAGTGAATTCACCATGCTCTTCCTTATATATTTCGAATATATTTGGGTACAAACCTCTTATGATTTTAAATTTAGATCCATCTACAGTGAAAATCACTTCCACCCATAAATTCTTATTGTTCTTATTATTAATCAACCCACCAATTTTTATCTTCCTAAATGGTTTTCCAAATAATCCGTATGTTAATGCATCAACGAATGTTGACTTCCCGTTACCATTTGAACCAACAACTAAATCTATACCGTTCTGAAATTCAAACGTGGTCAGTTTATCACCATAACTAAGAATATTCTTAAATGATATTGTTTCGAATATAATTTTCATTATTCACCTACTATTTCGGACATAATACTATCCAATAAGCCAACCAAATGTGGCTTTTTATCTTTAACCGTTTGAATCAATAGTTCTGTCCCACCAATACTTTCGATTTCACCCTGAAAATCCGTTCCAATTAAATCAGATATTTCCACGTTATTGATTACATCGAATCTAATTCCTGCTTGGTGTAGATCGAAGCTCACAGTTTCATATTCTTTATCCTTTGCTTCATTTATAAAGAATTTTATCTTGTGGTTTTTTAGTGATTTTGGTAGATCACTAACTGATTTAAAAAATTTACTCTCATCATAGAACCCAGATAACTCTAACATATTTTCATCCGAATCATCATACTTTATCTTCACAAATTTAGATGATTCGGAATTTTCGATATATTCATATTCATGCCCATCGAACACAAAAAACCCTCTGGAAGTTCTATAATCACCCCAATTCATTTGATATGGAGTACCCACGTACATCACAAATCCATCGGAACTTTGAACATGGTAGTGCCCAGAAACAACTCGTTTCAACCCACTAACCTTTTTAAAGAATCCAGAATCTAGTTCAGATTTCACATCGATGTGACCTTTTACCATTTCGAAATTCTTTATTTCAAAGTGACCAAAAACAACATCAGCTCCCCTTAAATCGGTGAGTTTTATATTCTTGTCTATTAACCAAGGAATCATCTTGTATTTCACTCCACCTAAATTCAACATTGTAGGCTTTTCAAACACTTCAAATGTGTCTGGATATAATTCTTGGAAATATTTTACTAAATTGATTTCTAAAGTAGAACTGTAGTAGATGTCATGATTACCTAAAATTGAATACATTTTGAAACCCATTGCTTGCATAGGCTTAAACAACTCTTCATTTAATCTATTGAAGATTTTAATATTCATTATTTTACGATTATCCAATAAATCACCTAATTGTATAATGGTATCGATACCATTTTCTTTCATATATGGGAATAATTGGTTATTGAAAAAACTTAATTGATTATCTAAAAATGCCTCGTTGAAGCCTTTGACGCCAAAGTGGGTGTCACCCAACACTATAACTTTCACAAATTAAACCTTATGTGCGAACTTTCCACACCATGAGTCAATGTTTACACATATCTTTAATTCAGGTTCTTCTGAATTTGTAGTTGGTGCATACGCCTTGAATACATCACCACTAAAATTTGTCAAGTCTACAAAATATTTTGCAGTTTCAGTTTCTTGTTTAGAAAGAAACTCGTTTCCCTCTTTATTGAAGATATCGTCCATATACGAACATACCACCAATTCTTCATTTAAACTTTCTGAACTGTAATAACAGTCCTTACATACGCCTTTTATTGACATTAATAATCTCCTTATGATTTTTTACATAGAAGACTATTATACTTTCTTATCCTTAAACCTAGCTTAAACCAAAAGTTCATTGATTTCTATGGGAGTGTAGTTAATAGCTTCAACAGAAACATTATAGTGATTTTCTAAATCTGTAGTTCTGTTATGTACATGCCCGTGTACTATGTGTTTGATATTGTTATCTGAAATTACCTTTTTTAATTTTTCAATGTTAGCAACCTCTTTTGGTTTACTGTACTCATTTGTTCTTATTGGGTAGTGACAAACCAAAATGTCATCTAAAATATAATATGGTGAAACTTCTTCAAATCCAAGATTTTCAATATACCATTCATCAGATTTATGATCATGGTTGCCTTTAGCCAATAATTTCTTACCATTTAATTTTTTAAATATGTCAATTAGGTGTTGTTCCCTTCCATCAATTGCCGCAGCAATATCACCGACGTGTATAATCGTATCATTATCTGATACGATTAAGTTCCAGTTTCGTATCATTAATTCTTCATGGTCTTCAGGACGGTCACAATATTTCACAATTTTATCATGAAGAAAATGTGTATCACCGATAAAAAATAATTTACTCATATTAACTCCAGTACGTCACGACTTCAAATTTAAAGTCTAATTTTATTTTAGCAAATTCACAATAATCAACTAACCCTATGATTTCAGGAGTATTCATTAATGCCATAATTGAATGTCTTGGTTCAATATTAGTTAAATCATAAGTACCACCTTCTGTATCCATGAATTCACCTTCTGGTATTTGTTGTGGTATCCATACATTCATGTATTCAGGTTTCACAAGGAAATCTTCATAGTCTGGATTCATGTCACTGAGTATGTCTCTTAAATCTACATCATGTATTTCCGTCTTTTTTATAAGGTCTACGCGTGATCCACACTTCGAACAAAAGTTACCATTATTAAAAGCACCGTAATTTGAACAACCTTCATTCATACAAGATCGTACATTAACCTCTTTTCTATAAGATTTATTCGCTGAAATTGTTGGTCCAACGTAAGTATTCATATTTGTACTCATTTTTCAGCCCCCAGTGCTTGTGCTTTATAAGCGACAATCATATTAATGAAATTTAGTGCTATTACTCTGTCGTTAAAAACAAATGAAAGCCCGACAGCATCAGACCTTTCACCGTAAAAAACATTATAATATACTTCATCTTCAGGGATATCAAACACATTTTCAATACTTCCGACTATATCTCTACTCTCATCCCTAATTTCCTTCGAGATTAGAGAGCGTTTCAATGGGATAATTCTCGCTTCATATATTGGAGAAGTTGTTAGGTTATGTTGGTTCACACCACATATAAAAACTCCACTCTCATTTGCACCAATTGCGTACATACCAAATCTTTCAACAAGCGTCATGTCACTTGGTACTTCAAATTCATGATCTAATTTAAATCGTTTCATTTCACCACCTTTACATTCACAGAATTCGGTGTTGCATTTACATCAACACTTGTCTGAAAAATTACACCTTCAGGTCCTTTTATGGTGATGGGTTTGTTAGAAGCCCCCAAGCCAACGAGTCCTATTACCCCAACAATAGCCACAAGAATTAGTAATTCTGGTGCCAAAAATAGCGTAAATATAAACGCCAACACAAGTATGGTCATAAGACCTTGTCCAATTTCAATTATCATTATTTTTCCTTTTTTAAAATTTCAAAATCACGGAGATATTCTCTTTCGCCGTTCAGGACGTAAAAAGCACCATCGTCAGTATCATCATATTCTATATCTATCCATTCAGAACAAGTAGGATTTTCCTCAGTTTGGGAATAGTTATCCCTAACCCTAACTGATTGCATGTCAGAAGATAACTCTAACTCTATACCACCCCAATTAGAGGTTTGTTTTACAGCTTGTGGAATAAACATATTAATCCATTCTACTGTAAACTGTATTTTTGATGCCATGATTGGTGAAGACTTTTGATGCCGCATGCATAGCTGCGACTTTACGTTCCATTGATTGGCCAATATAATCATCCAAAGCACTTGCCCAAATTTGGACCCCACCATACACGCCCTTGGAGCCAATTTGGTTGTCCCTGACATATTTGGCAAAACCACCTCTACCTGAAATTTTAATCCAAGCAAAACCACAAACACCCTCTGAAACAGTTTCTTGTGTTCCTGGAATAATTTCATTTGAAAATACACTGCCCAATCCAACAACCATAGGAGTTGGGATGGCTCGTTTACTTGCTTTAATAGCTTCGTTCTTCGCTTCGTTGATGATTCTTTCGTAATCCATATTAACCTTTCAAACTTTATACTATTATAGCGTAATAAAGCTTAAAGGTTGCTTAAAATTGGTTAAAATTTTCTAATAATTGCCTTTTTTATTTCTGAAACGATAGTTTTCTCAGGAATATCACTTATTTCGAGTGAAATAAGTTCTGATTTTGTATTAGTTTTTGTTTTATTGTATGTTACAAAAAAGACGCCTTTATGAGTCTTCACCGTTTTCACAAACTCCCCAGTCATCATGTTGCTCACAAAACTCAACCAAATTCTTGTGGGCATTTCTTGACCCATAAATATTGATGATATCGGAACCAAGTTTTCATCCATGATTTGACTGTCACCCAAAAGTTCTGGTTCGTCAGTAACTACTGTTCTTAAATCAGAAATTGCGTCTTTGAAATTCTTTCTCACAAATGAAGCCGTAATCTTCTTTTTTGTTAATTTACTAATATCAAAGTCTTCTACTATTTTATCATAATCAATTGTCATATTTATCCCCTAATGTTTTGAAATACTCATTTAGAGCATTGTAGTTATTGTAATCATATTTTGTACACTTTTCTCTCGTTGAACGCTTAAAGTCATTGTGAAAATGACTGTGGCATTTCCTACATAAGCAAATACCGTTATCGACATCAAAGCGTTCGTCTGGAAAATATGTAGCGTGGTTCAAGTGGTGAGCATGTCTGTTTTGAAGTGTGTTACAAATCTGACAACGCTTATCCCGCATTACAACGCCTGCACGCCATACACGGTATTCTCTTGAATTACGCCAACTCATCTTTTCTCATACACAATTCTTTCTTTTTAAATGTGATACAAATAGATGCCCAAACTTTTTGAAAAAAATTCATATTTTGCCACCTGAACATTGCTTCCATTCCGTTTTTATCTTGGTCAGTGAAAAAATGAATATATCTAGACTTAAATCTACTATATGTTCTGCGTTTTGACATCACACCTTACCCTTACTGGTTTTAATTCTTTTCGAAAGCCAAGTAATAAATTTTGTGTCTTTTTTAAAATCAGACACCGTAACCTCTCCATTAGATCCAAGTTTTTTTGTATTTCGTTGGAAAAACTTAAGCACATCATCTAAACTGAAATTAGAATTTACTGGATGTGCTGCAAAATTATCAGTTACCCCAATTTCCCCAACACTCGCGTAATCATCTGAACGGTAATCAAATCTATATGACACTCTGTAACCATTAGTTTCCTTTGTATCACCAGAACCTTCTACTATTTCTCTTAACATGTTAATTCTCCTTCTTTATTATACTATTTAATGTAAATAATATAGTAAAAATGGATCAGGCGAAACTGTTTCCTCGTTGTTTGTGTTAATATTGGTGGACCCGTCGGGAATCGAACCCGAGTGTCAAATCATTTTCTAATTCAGAATTATACAAGTTTTGAAGTCTTTTCGGCGATCTTCAAGCCATTGGTATTTCTACCCCAGATATTAAAGGATCTTACTCCCAGTGACTGTTTGAATTTATTATGGTCTTACCCATCCTCACATTCGGCAGTGAAGTACGCCACCCCTCGAGTATCAACAATCTTTCGAAGTATTGACCTCGTCTACCCTGCAATTCTAACAGTTTGGTAGATGGAGATGTTTCGGAGAGCCAACCCGAACAAGTTGTTTTTCTAACGATGGTTGAATGTCGCAACCTCTGTAAGCTCTTAGTCCTTCTGGTAAATGAGTGGAACTATACTCAATGAGGGTCTTAAGCTACTGCCAACTCTCTCGTGTAATTTGCGTTGTTTGCATTTATAATCGTTTGAATTTTAAGATTTCCATCTACTTGTTCTTACATATACTTATAATCTGGTCGAAGCCAAGTCGAGCCCAAATTTATAGGACAAACAATTTAGAGCCATCACTCAGGCTCACCATAAATGGCTTGTTTGCAACCCTATTGGAGAAGCGTAACTCCAAGGTGAATTTTTGATACATAGGTTCAATTCCTATATGGCTTTTTAGCAAGTTTTGTCTCATTTAGTTTATTATTGTCAGCGTTCCCCGTTCGGTCTTGTAACCTTTTCGCTGAATTCTCCGTATTATCGACAGTTCGGATTCTGCGGTTCCCGTATTTTATCTTGCGAAGGGCAACTGATCTCCCAAATTTAGCGTGTACCGTACTCCTCAGAGCGTACAAAGTCATAGAGCGAGAATTGCAACTTCTCTAAGCCCTTACCACATTAGTAAATAAATTTCTTCCTTCAAACCCGTTGCAATTTATCATAGGTGAAATTCTAACTAATTTTGATCTTAATCGTGGTCGCTAAAATTCTAATTTAAAAAAGGTTGATCCATTTTATAGATACTAACCACATCCAATAAAGATTTACCAGCTTCTTTTATAGCCTTTTCTTCAGCTTCAGCGAAAGACTTTGCTGGAATTAAAAATTCTATTGAGTCTTCTTGACCATCCTTTTCAGGAAGTGCTTCATTAATGAAGGTAATCTCTACTATGTATATACTTGTTTCTGTCATATTTTCTCCTTGTTTTGAAATATATTGTAATGAATTATAACTAAATGATCTTAAATTAAACTTAATAAATTTAAGATCTTTCGAACCCAATAATACTAGATTCTTGCACAGCAATCATTTCAACACCCTTCACATCAAACCGATGTTCTGCATGTAGCTCATAATAGACCGTATCTCCTTCTGAGACCTCTAAAACGTCCTTTCCTATAGAAACTACTGTTCCGGATAAAACGGACTTAATTTGAGTCTCCTTAGAAGCTTCTAATATTAAGCCCCCTTTTGTTTCCAATTCCTCTGTTACAGTAATTGGTTCTAATATAATCTTATTTCCAGTTGGTTTAAACATCTATTCTCCTTTTATTAATATAATCCATATAGAATTAAATCTCTTCTCACGAAATTCTCGAAATTTCCTCTAGTAATTACGATAGTTGTACCCACATCTACCCAATCAAAAATCCCTTGGATTTCATTTATACTGATATGCACACAACCGTGTGACATTTGGTCAACATTACCTAAGTGTAAAGCATGACCTCTATTTGTGAAATACATACTGTAGTCCATATTATTGACGCCGTTTGTGTTTGGGTAAGTGGATGACATGTGATATCTTGTTTTTTTCAAAACATTAAAAACACCAGTTGGTGTTCCGTGTCCAATAGCACCCGATGAAATTACACCACTTTGCCATAAATCACCATCACTATCAATAGCGTAAAATCTACCATCAGCACCCTCTTCCCTTAAAGATACAACGATATAATCCTTACCATATAAATCGATAATTTTATGTACGTTGTCATTGTGTTCTAAAAACATCTCCCGTGATATTGGTGTCACTTCACCAAACGCGAAAATAAACACAAACATTAATATAAACACATTTCTCACTACGCGACTCTCCTGATTCCTTTAAAATGACTGATATAATATGATTTACTATAACTTGAAATGGTAACTTTTTTAGCACCAGATGAAGCGTGTATCATTAACTTTTTAACGGGATCAATGATGATTCCCACGTGCCCGACACTTTTACCGTGTTTCCCCCTGAAGAATATTAAATCTCCTTTCTTTGCGTGCTTCTTAGAAACAACCTTACCGACCTTGAATTGTTGTCTTGATGTACGTGGTAAATTCTTACCATTTTTCCTATATACTGACATTACAAATGCAGAACAATCAATTCCCTTTCTCGTGACGCCACCATATCTATACTTTATTCCTAAATACCCTCTTGCTGTTTTTAGAACTTTGTTTCTAGATTTAGTCTTCTTTACTATCTTTGTTTTCTTCTTAATTTTCTTAGTTACTTTATGAAATTTTATATCTTTACTGTATAATTTTGGTAATTTTACTCTTTCTGGTGCTGTAACTTTTTGAACACCTATTATTACCAATTTCTCTGAATTACCCACCTTTGAGTCATACACTGACCCGTTTAACGTTATGACAATTAATAACGTCATTAAAATCTTTATCACTATCTAACCTCCTAATATTAATTTGGTTACAAAGATATTTAATCTAGTTTTTAAGGGAGAACCCCGTGAGGTTCTCGATAAAAACTAGAGCGTAAGCCCTAATCTTAGAAATTGTAGTTTACACCAACAGATACGATTTCATTACTGAAATTAGTATTAGTGAAACCATCAAGATCTTGGTCATCATTTGCTACATAATCAACAAACACGTCATAAGTACCGTTGATTGCGTAAGACGCACCAACACCGTAAGCGAAGCCATCAGTATCTACAAGACCGTTATCAACATATGAATAACCAGCAAGTGCATAAACGCCAAGGTCACCAAAATTATATTGTGGCTTTACAAAACCAGCTACTGTGTATACATCACCGAAATTATCTGCGAATGAACCCATGATTGTAGTATATCTACCTTCTACTGCAGTTGTGAACGCACCGTTTCTATAAAATACATAACCAGCATCAAGACCAACAGAAGTTGATTCAAAAGTTCTGAAATCATTAGAAGTGATAGATTCACCGATTGATGTTGATACACCAACATAGAAATCTTTGACTACTGGAGCCACTACGATAGTTTGAATTGGAGCTGAAACTACAGGAACGTAATTACCACCAGCCATTGCCATTGTCATTGTCGCCATTAGAGCTACAAGAATTTTTTTAAATGTCATTTAAGACCTCCGAAAATTTTATTGTTTTACGCCGTTGGCAACCCATTTTTGAGATATAGGGAATCTTTACACGGTTATTTAATCAGTAAATGATTAACTATTCATTAACTAATTACTAATACAATCGAATCTTTTCAAGTGTAGGTTTTCAATTTCAACAAACATAATTAGTCTGTTACCAACTAAAGAACTGACTGTGATTTTTCTACCATCATCAATGAAACCAGAATAAACATCAAATGGTGTCTCAACGTCAGAAACTGTTTCAGTGTATCTCAGTTTAACCTTCCCAAAATCCATCTTCAATGGAGTATAGTCAGCTAAAATATAAATGATACTAGAACGCAATTGTCTATCAGTCATCTTCACCCATTTTTCATCAGCTGAAAATTCGGCTACTTGGATACATTGTACTGTTGCATTTGTGTCAATATAGCTCACATCATTACTGATATTACTATCTTCTACAGACGCCATCAAAGACCCCACCATTAACATACTCGCAATTAAACTCACTAACATTTTCTTCATTTTTCTTCCTTTTATTTTTTTGTTTAGAGGTAATTATAACCTTTTAAACTTAATATTAACTTAAAGTTAATAGAACATTAACCATTAATAAACTCGAATGCACATTTTATACCTTCATCACTTGAAGCGAACCTTGCTATTGGGGAAAGTCTGTCTTCTAGGAAATGAGGGTCAAGGTCTTTTTCTTGAATCATTTGAAGAACTTCATTTTCATCTTCACGTTTGAAAACTAAAACTTTATCACCTTCATATGTAGTAGCGTCAGGATAATTTAGAATAAGCATCATATATTTATCTGAATTGTATACATTTTTAAGTGTAAATTTGAACGGGTTTGGGTTTGGTGTGGTGACTGTTGTTTTAGTCACCGTTTCTGAGTAGAATGTACAATTACTTGTTGAACCACTTGAAAAAAGTTTCATTCCCATTATATTTCCTTTATGAGTGCTGGCTCCTTAGCTATTGCTAGCACCTTTAAAAGAAACTCTTCTGAAATTGTATCACCACGTTCATACGTTTTTGTTTCAAGTGCTTCCTCACTGTATATATCTGCGTGGAAATACCCTTGGATACCAGACCAAATGAAATTTACATTATCCCTAGTATCCTTAAGCCACAATTGATCATTTACGATATAAAACCCTTCACCATAAATATTTCTAGATAGTTGTTCTACTTCTTGTGTGCTTTTTATGGCTTTTATTACTGTAATTTTCATTTTACATCTCCTCTATAGTACCAATCATCGAATTCAACCATTTTTCTACTGTAACCATGGCTTGTCATCAATTCAAATATTTTACCTCGTTGTTCCGTGTAGTTGTGTTCAATAGTGAAAAGTGAAATGTCCCATTTTTCAAACGGAAAATGTTTTAAGATTTCATATTCACTTCCCTCTGTGTCGATACTAACATAATCAATTTGTTTAGGTGCGTTATTTGCTAGTAAAAAATCATGTAAACTAATGGTGGTTAATACTCCCGTATTTCCTCTATCTACAAACGGTTGTCTTTTTTCAGCATGTTGGTCTGAAAATTGGTGTTTTTTCATACCACCATATACATTAGCAAATATGAATTCTACTTGTTCACCAGAATATTGCCCTATACAATCTTGTCGCACAGTACATGTTCTGTTTTTTACCAAACCAGTGAAATATGATGGGTTTGGTTCTGCACAAAGCCCTTGCCAATCAAACTTCTTTTCTAATATATAAGTATTACTTAGAGATTTACCATTAGTAGCACCAAATTCAACAAAATACCCACCTCTCTTAAAACCAGTCATCTCTAATACCCATTTATCTTGTCCAAGTTGAGAGTAAAATTTATAATCACCTTCTCCATTATCATGAAGTTTTTGCTTAAGTAAATATCCCTCTAATGGCCAAATCTTCTCTTTAGCCTTGATTCTAGCGAGTTTTTTACCAAGTTCTTCATCAAAATTATCTAGTGAAGCTGAAGCACTTTCACCCGTTACATTGAACCCATTTTCAAGAGTGAGTACACATATTGTTAATGAAGTACCTTTTGGTTGAAAATATTCTTCAGTAGCGATAACTTCTTCTAGTCTTTCTGGTGTGATTCTATTTATCATTTACGCTCCTATTGGTGTTATTGGTGTTATTTCCATCATATACATACTATTTATATCCATACTAACAACGAACTTTTCATGATATGATCTTCTATTTTTGTTGACCTTTACTAAATGTGTCATGTCAATCTCTTTGACACCAAATGTATCAATAGCTTCCGCATATGTCATAGAGTCTACACCAAGTTCTTCTGCAACGCCAACGATTGGGAGAACAGCAAGAACTGCCACCCCTTTTAAGAATTTTCTTCTTTCCATCTAGGCAACCAATGAGATTGCTTCGATTTCCTTGATAAGTGCGTTCTTATCAATCCACATTTTAGGAATAACCTTCAACATGTTATCTGAGAAGCCTGAGACTTCAAGTACGCCTGAATTTAACTTCATTGGAGTACCACCACCGTAACCTTGAAGGTTCCAGAATAGGACTTTCACCTTTGGGTTAATTTTTCTGTAGTCATTGACCATAGAATTAAAGTCCTTGTCACCTCTCCAACCACCGATTGAGTTTTGTTGCATGTCTGTGAAGACTACCAACTTGTCAACGAAAGTGTTTGTCTTAATAAGCATGGAGATCGCTTGACCAAGATTTGTACCACCACCTTGAGTTTTGTTTCTCTTGATGAATTCCATTGGTGAACCGTCTACTGAAACTTCTCTAGCACGGTCTGCCCAGAAGTACCCAAGTGTTTTGTCCTTGTCAAGACCACATAACATTGAAGCCATTAAAGTCTTACCAATATTGAATGGAGAAGTAGCATCTACTGCTTCGTGTGAACCCCATGCACCCATAGAACCTGATTCGTCAAGTAGCAATGCCACTGATTCACCGTCTTCAACGATTGGGATATTCTTTGAAGAATAAATGAAACCTTGTTCTATAGCCTTAAGAATTCTTTTTTGTTTAATTCTGTCCATAGACATTGTGTCTACGATAGCATATGCTTGTGTGAATCTGAAAGGTAGAAGTCTAGACTTCAATACCAACTTTTCATTTTCAAGTAATGAAACAAGAGCATCGATTGTATCTTGGTCTGCACCTGATTCAAGAATGTTCTTAATATTCTTTAGTGCTGCCATATAACCAAGCTTTCTTTCTTTTAGCATTGAACCATAAGCTTGTGCTCTATCTTCTCCAGTTGTTCCAGCATTAACTGTTTGTGCAGTTTCAATAGCTGGTAAATTACCCTCAAGAGCTTGTTTAAAGGTTGTTCTTTGTGCATCATCCTTTGGTGTAGGGTGAGCGATATTAACAAGGTTAGAGACCTTTACAGAGCCATTACCGAAGTATTTCTTAAGTTGGTACGCATCCCATCTATTTTCAAGTGATAACTTAACTGCTTTTCTCAAAGAGTTAGGAATCATCTTTCCTGGATTTCTTGCGTTCCACAAAGCAACCATTTCAGTTGCGTCATCTGGTCTAACCATAGTTTGTGTAAGTGCAGGCTTCAAGAATGTAGAACCCTTAACATTTTCAGTTAATAGAGTACCCATCAAGTGTGACACAGATCTCAAGTTACCTTCATTTCTTGTGTACACCATAGCCTTTGCAAAGAACAAATTAAAGTCTTCACTTTCCCCTGACAAGAAAGATTCAATATTCTTGATTCTGTCACCTTCAGTTTCATAGAATGAATCACCATTTAACATTGAGTTCAAGATTACAGAAGCAACCTCTCCCTTTTTATCTGTTCTTGAAAATGAATCAAACCCCGCAACATTTTTTACATCAGTTTTAGAATTAACACCTACATTTGATTTATTAAATTTACCCATTTAGTTCTCTCCTTGAGACGAATTTTTTATTTATAAGTAATTATAGTGTAATAAACTTAAACTTTACTTAAAGCATACCACCCAATGAATTTACTATATTTTGTTAAGAATGATTTTGAATAACCATTAACATTTGTAAGAATTCTCTTACCGTTATTTTGGTAAGATTTCTTCAATGATGCACACGGCAACCCTTTTTCTTTACAGCCGTTTTCAAACCTACCATTAAATTCAAACCTTATTTGACCCTCTTTGTCAAATACCTGAATAATCTTGGCACAACCATGATCTTCCCCAGAAACCTTAAAGGCATTTCTGTTAGCTTCAACATGTGATTTAGATTGTTTCACCCCTTTCTTTTTTACAGAACACTTTCTCGATTTTTGAGCTTTGGCTTCTGAAGACATATTTTGTTGACCCTTAGAAATTGCTTCTTTCACACATTGAGGTCTTTTCTTCCCAACCAATGATTTGCTGATTTTAACCTTAGTCTCTTCAGATGGTTTATAACCAATTCTTATAGAACCACCACCAGTCATATTATAACCATTTGAAAATGTGTCATGTTTTTCTATATAGTGAATTTCTCTTAAATCTTGAAGCGTTGTTTTAGAATTAATGTCTGATGCTATTTTAATGTTGTCTTCTAAAATTTCAGATATAAAATTTTCTTTACCATATTTCCTTAAAGCTTTGTGAAAATGTGTTGATGAACCACCAACTGAATCATTAAGGTGTTCTTTAAACCTTTGTTCTAAAGTTTTTGTTGTTTGTCCGATATATGACTTATTTGTGATAGTGCAAGTATGTTTGTAAATGAGTGATTTCATGCTATAATCCTAATTTGAATTATAAGAAATAGTTGGCGACTTAAATTAACTTACTACACAGTCGCCAGAGAATGTAGTAAGTTAATATATCTCTTATTATAGTTATTTAATTTCTTTAAAGGAATAATCACCAATATCATCAATAAAAATAAAAAGATTTTTGTCAAATATTAAAATGGTGTCTGTGATTTGTAGTAGAATAAAAGTACCCATTTCAAATGGTGAATCATCCTTGTAGACCTTGTATTTAGTATTTAAAGATAAATCACTCATTTATAACCACCTCATTGTAGGTCACTGGGATTGAAGTTATTGTTAAACAAAATGAAAGCGTGAGAAAGTTTTAAACGTGCTCTACCAACTGAGCTATCTTCCCATA
>Ga0256824_10000291_pt1 | contig 18769 bp, 14 predicted proteins | sample CV67metaG_FD_191570 | JGI IMG/M metagenome (GOLD analysis project Ga0256824, IMG submission 191570) | Hydrothermal vent microbial communities from East Pacific Rise, Pacific Ocean - CV67 | ecosystem: Environmental > Aquatic > Marine > Hydrothermal vents | place: Pacific Ocean: East Pacific Rise...
TATTAAACATGTTTTCACACATAATCCTAACCTTTATACGTTTATAGCTGCCTCATTGATGTCTTTTATTTCGTTAATTATATTAAAAAAGACAGGTAAGTATCATATTCCTGCCATTTTTGGCTCAGTATTAGGCTCTGTTTTTTGCTTATATAGTATTATTCTTGTTTCGGATCACTCAGCAATAGCTGATTTACTATGGGTTGTATTGGTCTCATTGTATTCAATTTACACCTTAGGTTCTTTTTGGGGTATTTTGATTCTCTTTATTAATGTTAGTGCTGTTGTTTGGAGGTACATAGGCTTTGGAGGTGATGTAGAATATGTTGCATTAGGTAATGTTTCAGGTTTCAATACTGTAATTAATATATTTATAGCCACATTAACAATTTCTTATTTAATTCATAGAATTACACAAGCATCAGTTTCTGCAAATAGAGATTTTGAAAAAGCAAACATTAAATTACAAGAACAAAATCTCCTTGTAAATAGTCAGTCTAATGAAAAAACTGTTTTGCTACAAGAAATACACCATAGGGTAAAAAACAATTTACAAGTTATTTCAAGTTTAATCAGACTTCAGTCACATGAGACTGAAGATGTAAAAGCTAAGGTTTTATTTGAGACAAGTGTAAATAGAATCCAAGCCATGGCTTTAATTCATGAAAAAATGTATCAAGGTGAGGACTTATCTAAAATAAATTTAGAGGAGTATTTGGATGGGTTGGCTAAAGACATTTTTAGAACATATTCAACCAAAACAAAAATTAAGTTTAATATTGAATCTGATTTAGAAATATTAGGGAATCGAACAATTGTACCTTTAGCCTTAATTTTTAATGAATTAATTACAAACTCATTAAAGCATGCGTTTGATGGTTTTGAGGAGGGTGAAATTATTCTTAAAATTAAATTGGGAGAAAAAGATTATTTCACTTTGGAATATTGTGATACAGGTATTTGGAAGGATAAAATAAAAACAACTTGTTTTGGAACAGAATTAATTGAGACATTCACAGATCAATTAGATGGAACAGTAAACAGAGTGTCAAATGAAAAAGGAACTTGCTATACGTTTTTATTAAGAAATATTGATTAACATATTGGGGTAATTTAATACCCTCCATTAAATTTTCTAATAAACCATTCAGTTGATAATAGAATAACAATTAGAAATAAAATCCATTTATAATCAATCAAATCTTTGAATGATTTTTCATTATAGGTAACTATAACAATATCTTCACGGTTGTTGATGTCTAATACTAATTCATTAAGTTGGTTAGGAAAATAAAATGACCCATTTGTGTTTTCAGACATATTACGTAGTAAACGGTGGTTAGCCGTGTTGTTTAAAAGTTCAGTTTTAATTTCTTTTACTAAAAAAGTTCCAGAATTCTGATAGGTTTTACCATTAAAAATTGTGGAAGATTTCCAATTGTAAATACCTTGCTTTAATCGTCCTAAATCAAGTTTGTAAGCAGTTGTTGTTTTGAAAAAATGATATTCAAATGATGTATTATTTTCATTACTTAAAACAAAATCAACTTCACTGGTATTAACTAAATCGTATGATGAGTTATAAAATTCAGCCAAAGCAATAATATTATGACTTTCATTGTATTCAGTATTCAAATGAGTTTTAAAAGGGTTCTTATTTTCTTTTACTGCTAAATATGAAATAACTTTAGAAAAAAGTATTTCAAAATTTGTGGTAGAATTATTTTTTGATTGATCAAATAATCTCCATCTCCAAATTCCTTCTCCCATTATAACTCCATATTTTGAATTGTTTTTTGTGCTAAAATATATTAATGGGTTGTCTAATGTTATATTACCAATTTTTTGAAAGGCTAAAACATCAATTGATTTTGAATAGTCAAAATTTCCAAAAGGAGATTTAAGAGGAGGAGCATTGTTTAGTAAACTAGAAATAGAAGGAGGGAAAATGATGGAGTTGAATTGACCATTCATTGCAAAAGTAATGTCTTCAGATTTATTTGATGAACCTGCTAACCCAATGTTTAATTTTGATAAATCGCTAAAATTTGTTAAAGACCCTACAATAAATAAAAATGGTTTTTTTCCATTAATAATCGCATCATTTAATGTTTTACTGTTATTTACATAATTATGACAAATTAGTAGGTCGTATTTGTTTATTTCTATCAACTCGTTGTATTTAACTAAATCAACTTCATAATTTTTATTGTTTTCAATAACGTAACTTAAAGCACCTAAATCAGGATGTATACCTGAATAAACCAAAGCTATTTTTTGACGACCGTCAATAATGTCAATATAAAAATTAGAAGTATTATTTTTATAGGTAAACTCTCCATCTAACTCATTAATTTTCACAGTATATTTTACAAAGCCAATTTTTGTTGCATCTAAAATAAATTTTAACTTTTGTTCTTCTTTGTTATGGGTAAAGTTTATCGTTTTACTTTGTACTAATTTATCATTTAAATAGATTTGAACCTTTAACTCTTCAGAACGAAAACCATTTTCAGAAATTGAAACTTCAATAGGGAATTTATTACCTAAAAATGCAATATCATTATTATAAACTGCGTCAATTTTACAATCTATTACTTCATTGGTGTCCCCTAATCCAATTGTATACACAGGAATGTATGCTTTTCTACTAACTGAATAGATAGGGTTAGCACCTGTATTATAAATCCCATCAGTAGATAATATTATAGCACCAATGTTTTTATTGGAATACTGACTATATATTTGGTCTATAACTTTTGAAATGTTAGTTAATTTACCGGTGTATTTTGATTCTAAGTTGTTATTTATTGAATTAGAAAAATTGTAATTGATAACATCATAATTTGCACCTAAACTTTCACTAAGTTTTGTTAAGTTAGTTGGATAAACATTTTTAAAAAAGGTTGAATCCTTGTTTTGAACTACAGATTCGGAAACATCATGAGCAATAAAAATTAATGGTTTTTCTGTTTTAGAAATAAAATGCTCCAAAATAATTCCAAGTAATAAAATTGAAATAATAAAAACTGCTAAAAATCTAAATGCAGATAGAAGGCGTTTTATCTTTTTTGAAACTTCAATCAAACCATTATCAGCTCTATATAGAATAAAAGTATATAGAGTTGCAGTTAATAAAGCAACTAATAGCCAAGCTGGGTGATATGAAAATATTAAATCCAAAAAATAATTTTGTGCTAAAATAAAAAATTCTTTTCGGATATTCACTATAATTGAATTAGCATTTGTATTTTAGCGTAGAATATATTAAAATATGAACTTTTTTCAACTCTTATTCTTAGGTTATAAAAACTATATAAAAGGAACCGTTTTTCTTTTTAAGAATAAGCTACAGTGGTTTTTTATTTTTCCAATAATTTTATTTGGATGTATTTATTGGTTAGGAACATATTTCAAATCGTTAGAGTTTGAGGTTAATGCATCTTTAGAGCAAACTTCTGCTCAAATTAGTACTATAAATGAATTAATTTGGACAACCCTTAAAATGATGTTTTTTGATGGTATGTTTATTGTCTTTACACAATTTACATTGTACATTGTTGTTGTTCTACTTTCTCCTATTTTAGCTATGTTATCTGAGAAAATTGAAGAGATAATTACAGGGGAATCTTATGATTACTCATTTAAAATGTTAATCAATGATATTAAAAGAGGAGCTATCATTGCGTTTAGAAATTTAATTTGGTTTTATGTTTTTGTAGGACTCTTTTTAGGTGTTGTGTCGTTATTAAATTTATCCACTAAATCTTTTGTTGCTTTTGCAATACCCTTCATTGTTGGGTTTTATTATTATGGATTTACCTTTATAGATTATGTAAATGAAAGAAGAAGAATGAATATTCAGCAAAGTATTTATTTTGTGTCAAGGCATAAAGGTTTAGCGATTTCTATTGGTAGTGTCTATTCAATTTTTTTCTTAATGTATTTTTATGTTGATAAAAATTTTAATGAAATTGCAGGTTCTGGCATGCAAATTGGTTGGACAGTTGTGTTGATTGTTCTATTAATAGTCGCAGCTTTAACTCCAATATTAGCGATTACGTCTGCAACTTTATCAATGAATGAACTCTTAAAAATAGAAAAGAAATAAAAATATATAAAAACAATCCTTAATTTTGAGGATAAACAGAAATCAAATTAATACATTTGAGACGTTAATTAAATTAAATACTAATTATGAAATTACTTTTAACAACAATTTTAGTTCTAATGGTAGGTTTTAATTCATTTTCAATGATGAATATGCCACCAGATTCTACGAATTCAATAAAAGATAGAGCTATTGCCAAATACTTTATTTCAGAAGGTAAAAAATTATTTAATGAAGGTAATTTTAGAAAATCTTTAGTAAGCTTTAGAGATGCATTAGGTAAAGATTTAAAAAATCCAACTGCTACATATTGGGTAGGAGAATGTCATACTGCTTTAGGTAATTATAAAAAAGGTTTAAAATATATTGAATTAGCTTATGAGATGGATTCAGAAATTAATGATGAAGCGACTTATGTTATTGGGTTTTGTAATCATAAATTAGGCAGAATTGAAAAAGCATTAACAAATTATGAAAATGCAAAAACTAAAATTTCAGAATCTCGTTCAAAAGCATTAAGAATAGACATAAGGATTGCAGAGTGTAAAAGGGCAGAGGATATGATGAAAAATGCATTACCTATTTCAGTTACAGCAATAGGGACAGGAGTTAATTCAAAAAATGATGAGTATGCTCCTGTTGTTACGAATAATGGAAACACAATGTACTTTAGCTCTAGACGTTCTAATAATTATGGTGGAGGTAAAAGTGGAGGAGATAATAAATACTTTTCAGATATATATGTATCCCAATGGAATAAAAATACCAAAAAGTGGGGTGCAGCTACAAATCAAAATGATACAATTAAAAGGTTAAATAGTAAAGGGTTTGATGCTATTAGTGCTTTTTCAACAGATGGTACAATTGCTTATGTTACTATTAATACGGATGGTTTAGATAAGCCTAAACCTAAAACAAAGAGTGTTGATATATTTACATCAAAATTAAGTTCAAAAGGTACTTGGGGAAAACCTAAGCCAATGCAGAAAAAAACGATTAACACCATGTTTTTTGAAGTGTCACCAACTTTTACAGCTGATGGAAATACAATGTATTTTGTAAGTGAAAGAAATGGAGGGAAAGGGAAATCTGATATATGGGTAACAAGAAAGACAGGTAAGAACACTTGGGGGAAACCTGTAAATGTTGATTCTGTGAATACAATGTATAATGAAACATCTGTTTATGTTACTCCAGATGAAAAATATATGTTTTTTAGTTCAAAGGGACACGAAGGAATGGGAGGATATGATATATATTATTCTTTAAATAAAAATGGCGTTTGGTCCAAACCAAAAAACATTGGTTATCCAATAAATACAGTCTCTGATGAAACTCATTTTCAGTACTATACAAAACTAGGGAAAGCTTATTTTAGTAAAATATCTTTAACTGGTGATGGAGGAATTGGAGGAAGAGATATCTTTGAAATTGAAATTTCAAACTTAAATTTAGATAAATAAAACAAAAAAAATGTTACTTTAGTTAATTAAAGTAACATTTTGTATTTTTAACAATTGAAACTTAACCTAAAACATATCCTAATAGTTCTATTAATGTGTAATGCATCAATAGGTTACACCCAGTTTGATACTTTAAATACAGTGTTAAAACCAAGAATTGGTGGTGGGGTTGGTGTGTTAGCTTATTATGGTGAAATTCAAAATTATCAAGTAGGGCTTTCGCCTTTAGTAAATAAAGTAGCGGCATCAATCTTTTTAAACGCACCGTTATCAAATGGTTTTAATGTCGAGTTTACTGCAATGTTTGGTAAAGTAGGAGCAAATGAAAGAGGTTTGAACCGCAATTTTAATTTTGAATCTAGAATTAGATCAGGTTCAATGATCATAACTTATAATTTTTATCATCTATTAAAAAATAATTCAAGAAATTTTACACCATTTATTGGTGCAGGTATTACTTCTTTTGAGTTTTTATCCAAAACAGATTTATTTGATAAGAATGGAAATAAATATAATTATTGGAATGATGGTTCAATCATGAGTTTAAGTCAAGATGATCCATTAGCTATGACAGCAAAGCCTTTATATCGTGATTATATATATGAAACAGATCTTAGAGAACAAAATTTTGATAGTTTAGGAAAGTATAAAGAGCAATCTTTTGCTATACCTGTAACTGTTGGAGGGGAATGGCACGTTACATCAAGAGTAGATTTTAGATTGTCTACAACACTTAATTATACTTTTACAGATTTAATAGATAACATTTCGCCTGCAGGAAAAGGACTAAGAAAAGGTGATGATAAAAAAGATTATTTTATGTACTCTTCTTTTTCCTTAAGTTATGACTTAGAGTTTGGAAATAAAGAAGGATTAATAGTTGATAATAATGAATTACTTGATGATAACTGGTCTGAATTTAGTCAAAGTGATTTAGATCATGATGGAGTTATTGATGCGTTTGATGATTGCCCTAAAACGCCATTAGAAGCCAAGGTTGATAAACATGGTTGTCCTATTGATACTGATAAAGATGGGGTAGCAGATTATTTTGATGAAGAACCAAATACACCTGAAGGTAATTTTGTTAATCAATATGGGGTTTCACTAACAGATGAAGACTTCAGAAAACAGGTTTTACTTTTTAATGACTCAACAGGTGAGTATCATGAATGGAATGAAGATTATGTACGTTCGAGTCCTAAAGGGGATGTTTCAAAAATGACGTACGCAAAAAACACCTTTGAAAGTGTACCTAAATCTTATGTGGTGATTATTGGTAAAGAAGAAAAAAGTGTTTCAAAAGAAGAGTTACATAAGTATTTAGGGTACAATGAGTTTAAAACAATAGAAAAAAATGATACGACCTATTACGTAATGGGAGAATATGAAATAATTGAAGATGCAGTTGCAGCAAAAACTAGTTTAGAAAGTAATGGAATAGATGTTGGAATTATAGGTAAAACTAATCATGATGCAACAACTTTCACTGAAATCGAAGATGAAATCATTAAGAAAATTGAGAAGGTAAACATAGAAACAGGTAAAGAATTACCTACATTTGACAAGCCTGACCAAGTTTATAGGGTTCAAGTTGGGGCTTTTAAAAATAAAATTGATGCAAATAAATTATTTCCAAATATTAGTAGTTTAGTTTTTGCAACAGCAGAAGATGGTTTGACAAGATATTATACAGGAGTTTTTGATGATCATGAAGATGCGAATGCATATAAAAATACACTAAGAAAAAATGGATATAATAAAGCTTTTGTAGTTGCTTATCAAGATCATGAAAGAGTTACCTTAAAAGAGGCAGGGGTTAAGCTTCCAAAAGGTTATAATGAACAAAACGAATTGGAATCTTTCGTTGAAAAAAGAACAAATAATTCAAATAATTCTAATAAAACACAAAACTTAAATATTGACATGTCTAAAGTTAAGTATAGAGTGTTATTAGGTGAGTTTGATTCTGATATACCTGTAGAAATTATTGACATTTATATGGCTATTGGTGGAGTTAGACCTTTTAAAGAAGTTGATAAAACATCTTACTATTCAAGAAGTGTTAATACCGAAGAGGATGCAGGTAATCTTATTGAGGATTATTCTACATACGGATTAAGAGAATTAAAATTGGTTTATGAATATAAAGGGAAATATTTTTCTAAAGAAGAGTTTTTAAATCTTAAAGACTAACAAGAAAAAACAATATATTTTACTCATTGTATAGAATGACTCTAAATAAGATGCTAATTATTTAGATACATCATTTACCTTTGTGTAAAAATAATTCAAATGGCATTTGAGGTAAGTAAAATAAGAGCACAATTTCCAATTTTAAAACAAACAATAGGTAAGTATCCATTAGTGTATTTAGATAATGGGGCGACTACTCAAAAACCCCAAGTAGTTATTGATGCTATTACAGATTATTATACTAACCAAAATTCAAATATTCATAGAGGAGTCCATACGTTAAGCCAAAATGCAACATCAGCTTATGAACAAGCTAGAGAAAGTATTCAAAAGCATATAAATGCATCAAAAAGCTATGAATGTATATTTACTAAAGGAACAACTGATAGTATAAATTTAGTAGCAAGTTCAATAGGGAAAAGGATTCAAAAAGGTGATGAAATTATAATTTCGGCTTTAGAGCACCATTCTAATATTGTACCATGGCAATTTTTGGTTAAAGAAAAAGGTGCTGTTTTGAAAGTCATACCTATGAATCAAGCAGGTGAGTTAGATTTAAATGCGTATCAAAAGTTATTGTCTGACAAAACAGTAATTGTTTCAGTAACTCAGGTTTCTAATGCATTGGGTACAGTCAATCCAATCAAAGAAATGATTAAAATGGCTCATGATGTCAACGCTTTATTTTTAGTGGATGCAGCACAGTCTTTGCAACATTTTTCGGTTGATGTTCAGGAATTAAATTGTGATTTTATGGTGTTTTCAGGACATAAACTATTTGCACCAACAGGTGTAGGAATGCTTTATGGAAAAGAAGATGTTTTAAATGATTTACCACCTTATCAAGGTGGAGGTGATATGATTAAAACAGTAACTTTTGAAGAGACAACATATAATGAATTACCGCATAAATTTGAAGCAGGAACACCTAACATTGTTGGCGGTATTGGATTAGGTAAAGCCATTGAATGGTTATCTAAAATAAACTTAGAAGAAGTTCAAAAATATGAAGATGAGTTGTTAAATTATGCAACATTAGAAATTAAAAAAATTGATGGTGTTAAATTATATGGTACAGCTAAGAATAAGAGTGGTGTACTGTCTTTTTTAATTGATGGGTTACACCCTTATGATATTGGTACATTATTAAATCAACAAGGAGTTGCAGTTAGAACAGGGCATCATTGTACACAACCTATTATGGATTTTTACAATATACCAGGGACGATCAGAGCATCATTTAGTTTGTATAATACAAAAGCTGATGTAGATGCATTTATAAAAGCACTTAACCGTGCAGTAAACATGTTAAAATAATGAATTTAGCCGAAAAAGAAAAAGAAATAATTGAAGATTTTGCCATTTATGATGATTGGATGGAGAAGTATGAGTACATAATTGAATTAGGTAAAGACTTACCTAAGATTGATGAAGCCTTTAAAGTGGAAGAAAACATAATAGTAGGTTGCCAATCTCAAGTGTGGTTACATGCTGTAAAAATTAACGGTTTAGTTCGTTTTACTGCAGAAGCAGATGCTATAATAGCAAAAGGAATAATTTCTTTATTGATTCAAGTATTGTCAAATGAAACTCCAGATGCGATTATTGATTCAAAATTAGATTTTATAAAAGAAATTGGTTTACAAGAACATTTATCGCCAACTCGTTCAAATGGTTTGGTTGCAATGGTCAAAAAAATGAAAATTTACGCTTTAGCGTTAAAAAATAAATAAATTACAATGATTTCATTAAATAACGAAAGTGTAAAAGAGTTAGAGAAAAAAATTATAGCTCAATTAAAAGAAATTTTTGATCCAGAAATACCTGTAGATATCTTTGAATTAGGATTGATTTATGAAGTTCGAATTAAAGAAGATGGATTAGTAGATATAGACATGACGTTAACGTCTCCAAATTGCCCTGTTGCCGAAAGCTTACCTGTAGATGTAAAAAACAAAGTTGAAGTGTTGGAAGATGTAAAAGAATGTACAGTCGTTATAGTTTTTGATCCACCTTGGGATAAAGATATGATGAGTGAAGAAGCACAATTAGAATTAGGCTTTTTATAGACTATAACACAAGTTAACTTATTTGTTTTCGTTTTTTGATTGTTTTGTTATTTTTAGCAATTCAAGATTAATCGAAAATTAATCGTTTCTCTTAAATAGGATTAATCCATAACTACTACAGAAATTTTGAAACCTTTTTTCTTAGGATGAACTCTGTTTGTAAACTATACTTTATCTAGATGTAATGATTGAATTTTTAGTTTTTAACTAAAGATTCAATCAATAAATTTACAAATGAACTATTAGAAATTAAATTATGTTTTTCCATTTTGATGGATAAAACATTTTCATAGCGAGTTATGAAAATGTTTTATGAATTTTAAAGGCAGGGAAATAAATGATTTTTATAGATCACTTTAGTTTTTAGTTGCTATTTAAACAAATACTCTTCTCTTTCTCTTTAAAAAGGTAGAAGGGGGTGGTACACTATTCTAATACTCATTCTCTCTTGTAATAAATAAATATTCCCTTACGGCTTTATATGTGGAACTTGGTAAGTTTGTTTATTCATATTTTTACAGTAATCCTTTATTTTAATTATTAAAAATAAGAGTATAAAAAAAGCTCACATCAATTAATTGATGTGAGCTCTAGTTTTACAGAATTAGCTAATTATTTTTTAGAAATAACTAACTTTTTAGTTGTAACATTTCCGTTAACAGATAGAGTATAAAAATATACACCATTTGCTAATTTTGAAGCATTTACATTTTCTGAGTAATTTCCTGCAGAAATAGATCCTAATGAATTGTTATAAACAATATCACCAGTAACAGAAACAACACTTACAGAAACATTTGAAGCTTCAGTAATAGTAAAGTTGATATTTACATTTTCATTTGCTGGATTTGGAAAAGCATTTAAGCTCGATACCAAATTTTTAGAATCATTTAATCCTAAAGAAATATCAAAATTCATTCTTACCATAGGTGTAGACGTCACATAGTACCAAGTGTCATCACCAAAATCTTTCATGAAAGATGTTCCAGCTTGAGAGTTACCAGCAAGACCTGTTACAAGTTGTGCCGTAGTTACACCACTCATGTCTTCTTGAGCGTTTACTACAGCTAAATATGTTTTACCTGCTTCAACAAGGTGGGTACCATTTTTAAATTTAATGTCAATTTGGTTTCCACTTGTTATATCATCTTGAGTTAATTCATAAGGTGAAGTAAGGTCAGATTTTGCAACATCAACAATTCTATCAGCCAAAGTTGCTTCAGGATCTGAATTGTTTACTTCGTATAAAACAACAGATACTTTTGCGCCAACTACAGAATTTGAATGTGGTACAAAAGATATTGCGAATAATTCTTGATCAGCAAAAACATCATATATGTTTCCAAGTTGGTAACCATCAACAGCACTTGTAGTTGCGTCAACATTAGAATAACCGTTTGATTGGATATACCCATTGTCTCTTGCATATAAATATTCAACCACATCAATTGTGTCATCATTTGCTAAGAAATTGTTAAGTAAGTTATCGTCTACAACATCAGCAGAAAATGTAATGTTAGAGAAAATATACTCTCCAATTGCTGTAGGAGTGTAAGATACTTCAACTAACACAGTGTCGTTTACAGGTATATCTAAACCAGTAGCTGTAGTTTCAGTTGTTCCGTTTACATCAAAACTAACTTTAGCTCCTGTTTGGTCTAAAACTCCAACGTTCTTTAAAAATGCAGAATTTACAATAGGTTGTACTTGTGCTATAGGTGTAGAGTGATAAGGAAGGTTATTTCCAAACGGTCCAAATGTACCAAAATAATTCGCTGTTGCTGTTAAATCGTTGTCTTCTTTTACAACAATATCCACATCATCAATAGCCCAATACCATCCCCAAAAGTCATTGTCATCATAAACAAATTGAATTTGTACATCTGATTGACCTCCTGCAATTGAAGAAATATCGATAAATTCCTGCTGAGGGTTATTAGAGTTTTGTTCTCCAGATCCGAAACCATTAGCTAAGTCAAACTCACCATTTGCTGTTCCAGTAATTTCAAAGGTTGTAAAATTAGCACCACCATCACCAGAAACTCTAACTCTTCTATTTTCATGCCACCATCTATAGTTGTGTTGAAACCTTAAGACAACTTGTGGATTACCAGTTAAATCAATAGTTGTATTTGTTGTAGCACTTGTTACAATCGGAGTACTGTTTTGTTCTCCATTTCCTGCTGCAGCATCAGAGTTTATCATTAAAAATCCATCAGCAACACTTGTACTTGCAAATGGAGATAATGAAGCTGCAAGGTTTGTAAGTGTAATTGCTTGTAAATCAGAATTTGTTTCTAAACTCCATTCTTCATTATTAGTACTTGAGTTAGTAACAGTCCAAGTAGAGATATCTGAACATTGATCCGACCAAAGAACAGTTGTTCTATCTTGGTTTTGAAGAGTTGGTCTAATGTTAGTTGTTGCTTTTACTGATAAGTCAGCAGCCTTTTTCACTAAGGCTTTGTTCGCTTGTGCAAAGGACATTGATCCTGCTAAAAGCGCCATACCTAAAATGTAAGTTTTTTTCATAATAATTTAGTTTTTGTTTATGCTTCCAAATTTACGTGTTTTATTTTACAAAAAAAAATTTTAAACTACGAAAAGTAGAAGTTCTAATAGTGTTTTAGTGTTTTAGAGATGTTTTAGGTATATAAATAGGCTTTATAGTAAATCTTTTTTGTAATTTCATCATCTTAAATGAAAAAAATAGTTAACTATAGATTAGTCTTTTACTTTGCAATGGTATTTCCTATTGTTTATAGTGTTTTTAATTTTTCTATTCTAAAAACTAATACGTCTTTATATAAGTATATACCGCAAAGTGCAAAGCAAGTGATAGAGGTAAACTCTAAAAATTTAATTAACAAAGTTGTGTTTCAATACTTTTACAATGAACATTATAATGAGGGTATTAAGGCAGTGAAATCTAAAGTTACAAACTCTTCAATAGATAAAAATACTGATATAGGAGTTGACTTTATTTCAAATGTTATTTTATTTAGTGAAGAATGGGGTAGTCATCATGTTTGGTATCTTGTGGTTAAAGTAATAAATGATGAAAGCTTTAAAAGGTTTATAGAATCACAAAAATTGATAAAAGAATACGCTTTGGTTAATGGAATAGCTGTGTGCCAATTAACAGTTACTGAACAACAAACTGAAGTAAAAGCACATTTGATTAAAATAGCAAATTTAAAAGTTAAATCCTTTGATGCCAAAATAGATCTATCAACGTATTTTAATACTGAAAATGATGTTAATAGTTATGTGTCGTCATCAACTGGTCAATACTTTATTGATGGTTTTTCATCTGTTAATTTTAAAGATACGTTAATAGAGTTAAAAGGAGAACATATAACTATTGGCTCTGTAGTTGAATTGAATACATTAAATACCTCTGTGATGAAAAATATTCCGTTTGCTTTTAGTACAACTTTAAATTTGTTTGATGATAGTAAAAAAGAAATTGAGGATAGTTATTTTAATGTAAACTATCATGGGACAAATTTGGTGATTTCAAATAATGAAGTGCCAATTCATATTTACCCACAAGTTAAACTGTTTGCGTCAAATGTTAATTATTGGGAAAAATGGTTTGATAAAGGTAACCAATTTGAAGGGTTAAAAATTGATTCCTTAGAAAATAGAATTGATTTTACAAAAGAAGTCACATTTTCAGTAAATTACAAATTAGATAAAGAGTATTTTACTTTGTTTTCAAATTCTACTGTTGGAAATGATTACGGATTAAAAAGTACATCCAATGCTGTTTTGTCTCTTCATGTTAATCCCGAATTATTTATAGAAAATATTAACTATATAGATAATGAATTGAATCCGCCCTCTATGGTGTCTCAATTAAAAGTTAATGTAATGAAAAACGTTATTGATGAAATAGTAATGGTCAATAAGGTAAAGAATATAAACTTGTCAATAAAATATTCAGATGATAAAGCAAAACTTTTAAGTGAAGGAGCAATTGTTTTCAAAGAAAAAAAAGGACATTCAATTATTGAAGCACTCTTAATGATTGTAGATTTGATGAGTTCAATTGAAATGATAGAAGGGTTAGAATAAAAACTTACTAACTGTTAATGTTTGATATATTATACATTGATATATTAAAATTAATATAAAATATGATTACTTTTGAAAGTATGAATAAAAACACAAGTCTAGAGTATAATACAGAAAGACCAAAAATGTTAATACCAGAATATGGTAGAAACGTTCAAAAAATGGTAGATTTTGCTATTACAATTGCTGACAGAGAAGAGAGAAATAAAGTAGCAACTGCAATTGTAGCTGTTATGGGAGAGTTAAAACAGCATTTACGAGACGCAGAAGATTATAAGCATAAGTTGTGGACTCATTTATTCATTATGTCTAAATTTCAATTAGATGTAGATTCTCCTTATCCATTGCCAGAGCAGGAAAAGTTAGCCGAAAAGCCTACAGTAATGCCTTACCCAAAAGGAACGTTTAAGTTTGGTCATTATGGTAAAACGGTAGATAAATTAATAGTATTAGCAAGTGAATTAGAAGACGGAGAAGAAAAAGTAGCTTTAATTAAAACAATAGCTAACTTAATGAAAAAGTTTCATTTAATGTTTAATTCCCCATCTGTAGAAAATGAAAATGTTATTGCTCATTTAGAAAAAATGTCTAATGGGAAATTAACAATTGAAGATTTAAGTTTCTTTTCAGAAACAAAAGATATACTTAAAGTAATTGGTACACCAAACTATAAGCAAAGTTATTCAGATTCTCAAAATAGAAGTAATAATAACCGTCACAGGAACAATAATAAGAACAGAAACAACAATAGAAAAAGATATTAAATTATGGCAACTTTTGAAATTTACGGTGGAAATGAATTAAAGGGAGAATTAATCCCTCAAGGAGCTAAAAATGAAGCGTTACAAGTTCTTTGTGGTGTTTTGTTAACAGACCAAAAAGTAACAATAAGTAATTTGCCAGATATTATTGATGTTAATAAATTGATTAATTTATTACAGTCAATGGGGGTTAAAATCGAAAAGGTTGAGAAAGGTACTTATATATTTAATTCTAAAAACATTAACTTAGACTATTTAGATACTGAAGATTTCGCAAAAAAAGCATCAAGTTTAAGAGGGTCAATTATGATTGTCGGACCATTGTTAGCAAGATTTGGAAAAGGGCTAATACCTAAACCAGGTGGAGATAAGATTGGACGTAGAAGATTAGATACCCATTTTGAAGGTATGGCAAAATTAGGAGGGAAGTTTAAGTACAATAAAAAAACAGCTTTCTTTTCGATTGAAGCGAAAAAATTAAAAGGAACTTATATTCATTTAGATGAAGCATCTGTAACAGGAACGGCTAACATTGTAATGGCTGCAGTTTTAGCTAAGGGTGAAACTGTAATTTACAACGCAGCTTGTGAACCTTATTTACAGCAGCTTTGTAAAATGATGAATCAAATGGGAGCCAAGATCACAGGTATTGGCTCTAATAGGTTAACAATAAATGGTGTTAAAGAATTAGGAGGGTGTTTCCATAGAGTTTTACCTGATATGATTGAAATAGGAAGTTTTATTGGTTTAGCAGCAATAACAAATTCTGAAATTACAATCAAAGACGTAGCTTTTAAAGAATTAGGGATTATTCCTAATGTATTTAAAAAGTTAGGAATAAAAATGGAATTAAGAGGGGATGATTTATATATTCCTAAACAAGATAGTTATGAAGTAGAGTCATTTATTGATGGATCTATCATGACAATTTCTGATGCACCTTGGCCAGGGTTTACGCCTGATTTATTAAGTATTATATTAGTAACTGCAATTCAAGCAAAAGGTGAATTACTAATACATCAAAAAATGTTTGAATCAAGGTTGTTTTTTGTAGATAAATTAATTGATATGGGAGCAAAAATTATTTTATGTGACCCACATAGAGCAGCTATTATTGGTTTAGATAGAAAAAGCCCATTAAAAGGTATTCAAATGACTTCACCTGATATTAGAGCAGGTGTTTCATTATTGATTGCAGCTTTATCAGCAGAAGGTAAATCAATTATTCATAACATTGAACAAATTGATAGAGGGTATCAAGATATAGATATTCGATTAAACAACTTAGGGGCAGACATAAGAAGGATTAGTTAACTAATAGTAAAGGTTTTTCTTTTGAGTTTTGTGAAATAATGTAACTATATTAGTAATGGGTTCAAAGCGACTCTATAGGTTTAATACTTAATACTTAATGCTAAATACTAAATACTGATAAAAATGTCTATAGAGGTAAATAATGTATCTAAATTTTATGGAGAGCAAGCCGCTTTAAGTAATGTTAGTTTTAAAATCAATTCAGGAGAGATTGTTGGTTTTTTAGGGCCTAATGGAGCTGGTAAGTCTACAATGATGAAAATTGTAACTTGCTTTTTAACAAAATCAGAAGGAGAAGTAAAAGTTTGTGGTTTAGATGTTGACACAGATTCATTAAGTATTCGATCTAAAGTAGGTTATTTACCTGAGCATAATCCATTGTACTTGGATATGTATATAAAAGAGTATTTAGATTTTGTAGCTGGAATTTATAAAATAAAGAATAAAAAAGAACGAATCGCTGAAATGATTTCGTTGGTTGGTTTAGGTAAAGAACAAAATAAAAAAATTGGAGCTTTATCAAAAGGATATAGACAAAGGGTTGGTTTGGCTCAAGCCATGATTCATAACCCTGAAGTGTTGATTTTAGATGAACCAACAACAGGGTTAGACCCTAATCAGTTAGAAGAAATACGACAATTGATTGTGGATATTGGTAAAACAAAAACGGTTATGTTATCAACTCATATCATGCAAGAAGTAGAAGCGATATGTGATAGAGTTATTATAATTAAAGATGGTGTAATTGTAGCTGACGATACTACTGAACATATTCAACAGAATGATAGTGAAAGTCAAACTGTTTTTGTTGAGTTTGATAAAGAAGTTTCAAGAAATAGATTAAGTCAAATTAATAATGTGAATACAGTTAGGCATTTAAACGGTACTCAATGGATATTCGAATCAAAGCATGATGACGTTAGAACTGATATTGCAAAATATGCTAATCAAAATGATTTATTAGTTTTAACAATGCGAGTTGAAGAAAAATCCATGGAAGAAGTGTTTAAGGCATTGACTAAAAAATAAGATGTTCTATTCTTTTATTTTTGTCCGTTTTATTGTTTTGAATGAAAACTATTCATGGTAATGTTAATAAGTTTTATCGATACAATAACATAGTTAGTCTTTTCGTTTGTATCTTTGCAACGTTAAAACAAATTAATTATGTTAGAACTTTATAAAGAAATACTACTTAAGGTAAGTTTTGATAAATTATTATTTCAAAAAGAATTAAATAAAGCTATTAAGTGGATAGCTAATTCGGAGGATAAAAAATCTTTAAAAAAATGGTGTTTATCAAAATTCGGAAAAGAATACCAAGAAGTAATTAATATAGCTTTCGTAGAAGAATAAACCTTTAAATAATACCAAATAAATTTCTAAATGAACTATTAGAAATTAAATTATTTTTTCGCCTGTTGATGAATAAAATCTTTTCATAAAGGCATATTTTATCAATCCTGAATTATAAAAGACTTTTCATCCTCTCTTAAGAATTCTGGCTGTAGCATAGAATGATTTATTTTAAAATCAGTCCAAAGTTGTTTTTCAATTTCAGAACAAATGCTATCCCATTCAGACAGTGTGATGTCTTTTTTGAATTGTATATGAGCTTCAAGGTAAATATCATAATCGTTTAATTGCCATAAGTGAACATGATGTAAATTTTTAATATGTTTAAAGGTTGTAATGCAATTCTCAATATCCTGAATATGAATTCCTTTTGGAGCAAACAGCATAAGCATTTTTGTTGATTCTAATAGAATATCCCAACTAAGGTACATTAAATAAAGTGATATAATTAGAGTTAATGTGGGGTCAATCCAGTAAACTTGGTAGTACTTCATTAATAGCCCTCCAATTAAAACAGCTAATGACACTAATGCATCTGTTAAAAGGTGTAGGTATGCTGAACGCATATTAATGTTTTTTTTCGCATCTTTTGATAACAAAATAACACTTAAAGAATTAGCAACTAAGGCTAAAAGGGCTAACCAAATTACTAAGTTAGACTCTATAGGTTTGATATTGTTAAATCTGTGAAAAGATTCAATTGCTAAATAAACAGATAAAATAATTAAAGTAAAAGCATTAATAAATGCGGCTATTATTTCTGCACGTTTATAGCCGAACGTTTGAAGCTCGGTTTGTTTACGTAATTTTAACTTTGCTGCAATGTAACTAATAATTAAAGAAATAACATCAGTTAGGTTATGTGCAGCATCTGACATTAAACTTAAACTTCCAGAAATAATTCCACCAACAAATTGACTAACAGTTATAATAATGTTCAAGATTATACTAAATAATAGTTTACTTGTGGATAATTCTGAATGTTGATCTTCATGGTTCATAACAATCAAATGTACCAATAAATATTAATAAGAAATGAGACTATTGTTACTATTCAGAGTTTTTAACTGTTTATGTCTTGAAATCACTCAGGAAATACAATTATTCTCAAAAAATAACGTATATCTTTACCTCCTAAAGTAAACTATTGATAAAAAGTAATCTATATATTGTTTTATTAATTACACTTGTAACTAATATAAGTTGGTCTCAATCAGGGGTTGATGTTGTTAAAACGATTCAATTCTCTACAGACACCATTCAATTTGATTCCGTTTCTGTTTATCGATTTAATTTTGTTGTGAGTATAAATGATAAACCTGTTTCAAAAAAACTATATGTATTAGATGCTATTCGAGCAAAAATAATTTTGAGTCAGACTTTAAAAGCTAACAACCTAACTCTTCATTATTCTTATTT
>Ga0256824_10000292_pt1 | contig 18633 bp, 24 predicted proteins | sample CV67metaG_FD_191570 | JGI IMG/M metagenome (GOLD analysis project Ga0256824, IMG submission 191570) | Hydrothermal vent microbial communities from East Pacific Rise, Pacific Ocean - CV67 | ecosystem: Environmental > Aquatic > Marine > Hydrothermal vents | place: Pacific Ocean: East Pacific Rise...
ACTAGAGTTTATAGCTTTAGCACTTTACTTTTTCATTTGGCAAGTACCGCATTTTTGGTTACTTGTAATGCTCTTTCATGGGGACTATAAAGATGGTGGCTACCCTACAGCCATGAAATTATTTGGGCAGGCAAGTTTACAGCGACTTACTTTTGTATGGCTTATATTTACGATACAAGCAGGTATCTTTTTGGTATGGGTCTTTGAAGCGTATTTAGCAACAAAGCTTTTAGCAGTTCTAGTTGGGATATGGGCATTTATAGCCTCTTTTGAGTTACTCAAAGAGAGCTTTCAACTTAAAAATGCACGTTCTGTATTTTGGAAGATAAATGCAGCTTTTTTAGCTATCATTATCTTACTAAGTATAGATGAATATATCAAACATCATATTTCTTAAAATCAAAGCAAAGGCTTTGGTTTTACTCTCTATAATATTTACACAATAATTAAAGGACTTTTCATGCAAGAAGAGACATATACACTCCAAACTATGCTTGACACAATGATCAAAATTAAAAATAATAAGGCTAAAAAACGACTCATTTTTGACCAATCTTTACTCAATGGTATTGGTAGTAAATGGGTCATAGCATTTTTTATATCCTTGCCTATATTACTCTATATAGGTATTTTTAATCCTAAGATATTTGGAATGCTAGGTATTGCACAGGCAATCATATTTTTTATTGTTTTCTTATCTATGATTATGATTATGATTGTTGGATTGTCATTTATAAATAACAATAAAGTGATTCGACAAATTACACCATCTTGGAATAAGTTATTTCCGACAGTTGACTTGACGCAAATACTTTCTTCAGGAGCAACACCCTATAAAGATTTTTTTATTTATTATAATCAAGCACTAAATGAAGGTCTCAAAGGTGAAATACTAGTAACAAGATTCAAAGAAAATTTTTTAAAAATGCAAGAAGATAATAAAGAACTATTTGAAGTAATAAATAGGGGTCATAATCGTTAATATAGAAGAGCTTATAAGAGACTATTTGTCCTATTAACATCAGTCAAATTGATTTCTTTTTTCAGATAATATTACTCCGAATAATACTAAACATAGTCTCATATTATGCAAATCGCTACATTTTGCTACATTTGCTTTATTTATTGATACAGATTAAGTATTTGGTCTATAAAAAATATTATAATTATTATTGAATGTTGTAATCGCTACAACATATAATTTACACAAGGGGGTATGCATGCAATCAAACGCAGCATTGGAATATGATTATTCTGTGGCAAAATTGTTTACTTATACAACAATTTTATTCGGAATTTTAGGTATGTTAATTGGTACGCTTATCGCAGCACAATTAGCTTTTCCTGAATTAAACTATTTTTTTGGAGAGTATGGGACTTTTTCTAGATTGAGACCTATTCACACAAATATCGTTATTTTCGGGTTTACAGTTTCTGGAATCTTCGCTACATGGTATTATGTAGGGCAAAGAGTTCTTAAGGTATCAATGTCGGAGTCGAAATTTTTGATGTTTATTGGTAAACTTCATTTTTGGCTTTACTTCTTTGGTGCACTTATTGGGGTTGCAACATTACTATTGGGTTATTCACAATCACATGAGTATGCACAATTGGCATGGCCAATAGATCTTGCAATACTTGTTGTGTGGGTTCTTTGGGGTGTGTCTATTATGGGACTTGTAGGTATAAGACGTGAAAAAGCACTTTATATCTCTGTTTGGTACTATATAGCATGTTTCTTAGGTGTGGCTATGCTTTACCTTTTCAACAATATGCAAATACCAACATATCTTGCTACTGAAGGTTTAGGTAGCATAATGCATTCAGTTTCTATGTACTCTGGAACAAATGATGCCTTGGTACAATGGTGGTATGGACATAATGCGGTTGCATTTGCCTTTACTGTACCAATTATTGCTATGAGTTATTATTTCCTTCCAAAAGAGTCTGGACAAGCGATTTATTCATATAAGCTTTCTTTACTTTCTTTCTGGGGACTTATGTTCGTTTACCTTTGGGCTGGATCACACCACCTCTTATGGTCAACTGTTCCCGATTGGATGCAAACAATGGGTTCTGCGTTCTCTGTAGTACTTATTTTACCTTCATGGGGATCAGCAATTAACATGCTTCTTACGATGAAAGGTGAGTGGAATCAACTTACAGATAATCCATTGATTAAGTTCATGGTACTTGCATCAACGTTCTATATGTTGTCAACTATCGAAGGTCCTATTCAAGCAATTAAATCAGTCAATGCAATTGCGCACTTTACAGATTGGATTCCTGGACACGTTCATGATGGTGTGCTTGGTTGGGTTGCATTTATGATTATGGCAGGTATCTTCCATATGGCTCCACGTATGTTTAAAAGAGAAATTTACTCTAAGAAACTTATAGAAGCACAATTCTGGCTTCAAACAACAGCAGTTGTACTTTACTTCACATCTATGTGGATTGCAGGTATTACTCAAGGTATGATGTGGAGAGCAGTTGATGAGTATGGTAACTTAATGTATTCATTTATTGATACAGTTACAGTACTTCACCCTTACTATGCGATTAGAGCACTTTCAGGGGTACTTTACCTGACAGGTTTCATTATGTTCGCTTACAATATTATTAAAACTATGACTTCTGGTAGAGAACTTACCGAAGAGCCACAGTTTAGATCACCTATGGCATAAGGGAGGTAGACATTATGTTTTTTCATTGGTTAGAAAAAAATCCATTCTTCTTTGTTTCGGGAGTATCGCTTGTTATTGCATTTGCAGGATTAATTGAAATAATCCCAAACTTTGCACAGGCGGCTCGTCCGCTTGTAGACTTAAAGCCACGCACAGTACTTCAACTTGCGGGTAAAGAAGTATATATTAAAGACAACTGTATTGCTTGTCATTCACAAATGATTCGTCCATTTAAATCTGAGACTGACCGTTATGGTGACTACTCACTTTCTGGTGAGTATGCGTATGACAGACCATTTTTATGGGGTTCAAAAAGAACAGGTCCAGACTTGCATCGTATAGGTAACTATCGTACAACTGATTGGCATGAGGCTCATATGTTGAACCCACCAAAAATTGTACCGGGTTCTATTATGCCAGCGTATAAACATCAGTTTACAAATGTGGCAGATATAGAGACAGCTTATGCAGAAGCAGTCACGGTTAAAAATGCTTTCCATACACCGTATGGTCCTGAATTTAAAAGAACTAGAGAAGCATGGGATGCACATCGACCAAAAGTCATAGAAGATGCGAAAAAAATTGCAGCAGACATGAAAGATGAAGATGTTAAAAAAATGGTTGCCAATGGTCAAGTACCAGAAATCGTTGCTCTTATTGCTTATTTAAATAGTTTGAAATAAGTAGGGCATGATGGACATAAGAGAATTACAAGGGTATGCCTCTTTCTTTATGACCATTTTTTTGGTGGTGATGTTATATTGGTACATCATACATTTGTATAGATCGGAAAAAAAAGGTGAGCGGGATTATGAAAAATATGGGAATATTGCACTTGATGATGAAATCACAAGTACACCTATAGAAAAGAAACCGGCTTCACAAAGAGATTATAAGGAGGAGAATAAATGAATGGATTAATGATAAAGTCATTGGCATTTTCAGCAATATTGATTATTGCAACAATTGCTGTGGTGATGAGCTTAGATATTGATATCTTTGCCGATTCAATTAACGCGATAACAATGGGTGGGGCAATTGCAATTGCCGTCTTAACAGCAGCAGTTTCGGTTAAATATATTAACCAAATGAAAACTGATACAGCAAGTGGTGAGCTTGCTGATGAAAACTGGGATGGTATTGGTGAATATAAAAATGAACTACCATCAGGTTGGGCATATTCATTTTTAGCAGTATTTATGTGGTCAATGTGGTATGGTTTCTTTGGTTACCCTATTAATGCATACAGCCAAATTGGTGAATACAATGAAGAAGTACTTGCATACAATGCAAAGTTTGAAGAGAAACATAAAAATGCAGATGCTGCGACACTACAGGAGATGGGTGAATCTATCTTCTTGGTACAATGTTCTCAGTGTCATGGTGCAACAGGTGATGGACTTTCTGGTAGAGCACAAGACTTTGGTAGCAGAATGACAAAAGCACAAGTATTAGATGTAATTAACAATGGTTCAAACCAATTAGGTTATGCAATGGGTATGATGCCTCCTGGTATGGCATCTGGCGCAGATGCTGAAGCAATCGCAGCATATATTGCTGGTGGTATGAAAGGTGAAAAACCTGCTTCTTTTGCAGCATGTGCCTCATGTCATGGTGAAGATGGTAAAGGGAATAATGGTATGTCTCCTAACCTTGCATCATACGATGCACCACTTATAAACCATGTGTTACAAAATGGTAAAAAAGGTATGATAGGTAGAATGCCATCATTTAAAACACTGATTACACCAGTACAAGAAAAAGCATTGACTGCCTATGTGCAGACATTGTCAAATTAAGGAGCTAAAATGGCAGAAAATACTAAAAGAAGTGTATTTGGATTTCATGGATTGTTCGGTTTTTTAATTTCGGTTGTAGGATTACTTAGTATCTGTGTTGTATTGATGCTTATGGTGATTGCTGCACAAAGAAATGCACAGGTAAGACCTTATGATCCTGCGCCAATACGAAATGTTAAAAATATTAAAATGATTTCTGTTGACAATAAAGACTTTGCGTTTCAAGAAAAGGATAAATAATGATTAGATATATGGATAAGATACTTGCCGCATGTTTGATATTTTCAGCAATAGCTGCAGTCTATTTGGCTCAAAGTGGCACACTTTTATACGTAGGTTAAAATGATTAGAACACAAGTACGGGCAAGCCTCTATAAAGGGGTTCTTGCTATGCTTGCTTTATGGATGCTTCCACTTCTACTAAATGCTACAACACATACTCTCAGAAACGACCTCTTAAAATTAGAAGCAGTTAAGCTCATAGATGATATGGGTAAAGAACTTCAAAATAAAACAGGTGTAAATGCTTATGTCATTGCGACCAATGAACATTTTCCTCAGAGTTACAATTTAGTAGAGCATTGCAAGCAGTATGAAGCGAACATAAGTAAGCCATATGTATTGTTTATTTTTGCTCCTTATGCAACGATAACAAAAAAATCTGAAGCAAAAGGAAGAGTGGGTATTATTCCTTCTTCTGATGCCGTAAGAGCTATGTATGATTATGATGATGTAAGAGATGCAGGGATCAATATTGTTGCTATAAAAGACAGCAATACAGATGAAGATAAGTTTAATGTAGGTATTCTTCAAGCTTATTCCGAGTTAGCAGATAATATTGCTGCTTCAAAAGGAATAAAATTAGAAAAAACAATACCTAATGAGATGGGTACAATAGTAAATATTTTGAGAGTATTTGTTTATTCTGGTACTTTAATATTATTATGGCTATTTGTATTTAGACCACTATGGATGAGGATGAAAAATGGCAGAGAAAAATAATAAAAAAACGTATTGGCCACATATGATTGTAGGTTTTTTAGCGTTAGCATTAACCTTGAGTTATTGGACTGTTAAGTCTGCCTCCTCTATTCCTGTGCAAGAAGTAAATCAGTATATGATGAAGTATCAACAGGCTGATATTCACATCAATGAAATACTTGAGATGAAACAAGCTTTTGACAAAGAGTATACGATTAAAGTACAAGATGTAGAAACAATGGTAATGACAGATAATGTACATTCCAATCGCCCACAGCCAAATGTGATAAAGTTACAGCAAGGCAGTAATGATTTTACTTATAATGTCATACGTAAAGATGGCTCTGTTGTGAGTGATGCAAATGTAAGTTTTTTATTGACAAGACCACATAGTAGACGGGATGATGTCATGATAGAAAATGTACCATTGAATAATGGAGTATATACTGCTAAAGGTTTAGAGATTACTAAACCTGGAAGATATACATTACAACTTCGTGTAGCACTAGGTAAAAAAATAGGATATTCTGAAATAGCCGCTTACTTAAAACCTTAACAATAAAAATCTGTCAATTTGACAGATTTTTTCTCAATTTTTTCTCTTCTGTGTTATACTACACAACATGAATGAACTACATATTTACCCCACTTCAAGAGCCTTACGAACAGTAAGTCAACACCATAAGATACAAGATGGTTTCTTGCCCACACTCATGCGTATGGATGAGTTTGAACAACGAGCCATACTCCTTGAAAACAAGATACAAGTAGACCCACTACAACGTATACTACTCTTACGCCAAGCTGCAACTTTTGATGCCTTTGAAGACTTAAAGTTAGACTTGTCTTTGGTACGTTTTTTTACCAAAAGTGATGCTCTGTTTAAGTTTTTTGAAGAGTTGGCAGGAGAGGGTGTAGGTTTTGGTACGTTGGCTGAGGCAGATGCGTATGCAGAGTTTGGGAAACATCTTGAGATACTAGAAAGATTATTAGCAAACTACCAGACTCTACTTGAAGGTAAAGGACTGACAGATAAAGCCTTCATACCTAGTAGCTACAAACTCAACGAAGGTTTTTTAAGTACCTATGAAAAGATAGAGATACACCTAGAGGGGTACTTAAGTCACTTTGAACTAGGACTGTTAGAAGACATAGCAAAACAAGTCTCACTCACACTTCACTACAGCACTAGTAAGTTTAACGTCAAGATGCAAGAACGTTTTGAGACACTGGGTATTAAACTACCCAACAACAAACATACAAGCTTTTCTATGACAAGCAAAGAGGTACTAAATGTAGAACCTAACGATGCCAAAGTAGAAGCCAAAGTCTATGCAGTAGAAGAACGCCAAGAGCAGATAGCCGTAGTCTTCAAAGAAATAGAGCAGATGGTACAATCTGGCATAAGCCCAGAAGAGATAGTCCTCATTTTACCTGATGAAAGTTTTAAAGAACACTTCACACTCTTCGACACCCACAACAACCTAAACTTCGCGATGGGGTATGACTACTCTAATGGACGCATCTATAAGTCTTTAGAAGCACTCTATAGGTATTGGCAAGGTAGAGAGCTTGAGTCTAAGAAGTTGTTAGAGCGTTATGGGTTTAACCTAGAAGAGATAGACAAGATAGTAGCTAGTAAGAAAGTGAAAACAGAAATATTTTTCGCACTCATAGATGGACTAGGGTTACATGAATGTTCTCTAGTTGATGGAGATAAGAAAGAGAAGTTCAACGAGAGAGTGCAAGAGAAGTATTTGCATTTCATAAAAGTCCTAGAATCCGAAGAACTAAGCCTAAAAGAGTGGCTCTTCTTATGGCTAAAGTCACTAAGTAAAGTGACGATGGATGATGTACGAGGTGGTAAGGTCACAGTGATGGGAGTGTTAGAGACTAGAGGGGTTAGCTTTGAAGCAGTACTCATAGTAGACTTCAACGAAGGCGTAGTCCCAGCCACTTCAAGCAAAGACCAGTTCCTTAACTCACAAGTAAGAGCCTTTGCCAACCTTCCTACTAAAAATGACAGAGAAGCCTTACAAAAGCAGTACTACAAACGCTTACTAGAACAAGCCAATGAAGCTGTCATACTCTACTCTAGTTCAGACAACAAACTACCTTCAAAGTTTCTCTACGAGTTAGGCTTAGAAAAAGCAGAACAGACACAAGCACAATTTGACCTGCTTTATGCACAGCCATCACAGATAGAAGAGGTAAAAGACCCAAAAGTAGAAGTGTTTGATGCAAGTGTCATCACTTGGTCTGCTTCACGTCTTAAAATATTTTTGGAATGTAAGAGGAAGTATTATTACAAGTATGAAAAGAAGATAAAGGAAAAACAAGAGGATGAGTTAAATGAAGGTTCGCATCTGCATGATGTACTTAAAAAACTTTTTGAAAAAAAAGATTATTATACTTCTAAAGAAGAGTTAGAAAAAGATTTGTTTGTACTGTTAGATACTACACACCCTAGTAGTGGTTCAAAAGCAGAGTATCAAAAACTGTTATGGAAAGAGAAACTAAAAGGTTTTGTTGAGAGTCAGATAGCACATTTTAATGTAGAATGGAAAGTAGTCTCACGAGAAGAGAAGTTTAAAGCCAACATAGGTGGTTTGGATTTTGAAGGACGTATAGACCGCATAGACCAAAATACTACTCATACTTTAGTGATAGACTACAAAAGTGGCAAAGTAGAAAATGAACCTAAAAAATTAAACCCAGACAAAATTACAGACTTTCAAATGCCTGTTTATCATCAACTCTTAAATGAAAGATACCAAAACATACGTTTGGCCTATCTCAAAATATTTGAAAAAGACCCTATGCAAGAGGTAACTCTTCTTGAAGAAAGAAATGAACTACTCTTGGAAAAGATAGTAGAACTCAAACAGACTAAGAGCTTTGTGGCTGAAAAGTGTGAAGACTTGCAGAACTGTAAGTGGTGTCCTTATACACTTATGTGTGGAAGAGGAGAGTATTTATAACTCCCAACTTACACAGTTGAAGACACCACCTTTTTTAGTGAGTGCTTTAGCTTCACAAAGTTCTACTTTTGTGTTAGGGTAAAGTACCTCTAGTTGCTCTGTGACATAGGCATCATTGACCTTGTCTATAGAGGGTTGGATAATCAGCCCATCAAGATGTAAAAAGTTTATGTATCCCCATGCCTGTGTTGTATCTTTATTAACTTCTAGTTCTGTACAGGTAAAGCCCAAATCAGTTAAGTGTTTGTGTAGTTTATTTTTGAAGTCAACTGGGTATTGTGAATTAATGAGTAGATGATTTTCAGAGATAAATCGCACCATGCCATCTGCATGACCATACACCTCTTCACTATGTGGGTCACGAGGAATAACAATGAGTTTCTTAATTTGTGGAAATTTCTTTTCAAAATCTTCTGCTGTCAAGTTAATATTTTCTGTGAAGACTTTATCTGTCATGATGACTGTACCGTTACATTTGACAATATTACCTCCATCTAAAATGAGTTCTGTCTTAAGTGTTTTAATACCGACTTCTTTTATGGGTAACTCTGGGTTAGTCAGATACCTATGGTTTGTCTTATCTTCTATTAGATAATCAGGCATATATTGATACTGTATAGCTTTATTATCAAAAACAATAGGCATAAAATCTCTTATCCATATATCTTTTGTTTGTTTGAGGGTTTTTACTTCGTAGTTATATCTGTTTAACGTAGATTTGAGGCAATTAAATATAGCACGATGGTCTTGACATAAATGTTCTGAAAAATAGACGGTTTTTATATGTGATATAGAGTGTACCTAGTTTTTAAGTGTTGGCATCTTAGGTTTATAAAGCTGAATCAGACCTTTAAGTGTTGAGGGTTAGTTTAAGGTTTGATTCAGTTGGAAAGGGGTGTAATATGTCTTAGTTAGATAAAAAGGATGAATAATGACGACCTATAGTGCAAGAGCTAAAGCAAACTATGAAGCTAAGCTTCCAATATATTTATTTTATTGTTGTATAAATAAAAATACACCAACATATGATAATTTTATAAAATATCAATTAGATGATACTATCATTAAAAAATATGCAACAAAATATATGCAAGCGGAGAAAGAAGACGAAATTGATGGTGTGTTTAGAGATGAAATTTATGACTGTATAAAAGAATGGAAAAAAAACGATAACTTTAAATATAGTCATGTTAAATATATTAACCACTTTCAAGAAGTTTTATCTAGAAATGCCTTTGAGGAGCTTAAATCACAACAAAAATGTTCTTATTGTGGTATATCTGAAATACAAATTAATGAGTTAGGAGAAAAAGGTAAATTGTATAATAAAAGGTCAGATACAAGAGGGTATAGTTTGGAAATTGATAGAATGAATCCAAATAAAGAATATACTTTTGATAATATATGTATGTCATGTTATTGGTGTAACAATGCCAAAACAGATGAATTTACAGTAAAAGAATTTGAAAATATTGCACATGCTATTAATGATGTATGGAGTGAAAGATTAGGAAAAGAAATTAATTTTCCTACAAAAATATATAAAGGAGAAGATAAATGAAACCAAGTGGCACAGCAGTATATGATGCAAGTAGAAATGAGTTAAAGGTATTTAGAGAAAGTGATGCTTCGAATAGAACGATAAGATGCACAAACCTAAATCCAAAGCGTGACCTTGTAAAAGGTGTGCAAGTTGAAGGCGATGAAATATGGGTTCTCACTAACACTAATACATACGACAGACCAAATAGAAAATTTATCTATAATTTTAAAAGTCTATCTGGTGGGGCTAGCGCAGGGTATCGCTAAAAAATGATGGTGAAAGTAAGAGTTTAATCGTATAAGAAAATTTTAAATTGTTTTCAGCTATCTTCCAAAAATAGTCTGACCCCTAAAGGAATCTTATGAGAAAAATGAGCAAAAAATACGAAACACCACAAATACCATTTGAGTATACATTAGATGAGATAGCTATGTTATTGAATATCTCAAAAGAGAGAGTAAGACAGATAGAGTATCAGGCTATACGAAAGTTAAAGAGACACGCTAGACCTCTCAAAGAGTATGTCTATGAAGTCTAAGTTAAATGTGAGAAACATACCCTTGGAAGAGATAGACAAAATATGTACCTATGAGCTTCCAATAGGTGTGAAGTTAAAAGACTTTATCGTAGAGAAAGATGAAAATAGTCAGAAGCATTGTCTTTTGGGCATTGGTGGGGGTGGTTTGAACTTGGTAGAGTCCATTTCTAAAAATAGACCTAACTATCATACGATGATGGCACACATAGATTATGATGATTTAGATAAAAGAGAGTGTGAAAATAAGTTATATCTTCTTTCAGATGTAGAAGAGAGAGAAATTTTAACGGTTGAGAACAAAAGAGCACTAAGTGTATTTGTCAAAGGGCATAAACAACTCTATGTCATAGCTACATTTGGAAGAGAAACACATCGTAGTGAAGTGGTGGAAGTGATGGTTAAACATCTGCACCGCATAGGTAGAGAAGTTACTTTAATTGTTGTCAAACCTTTTTTATTTGAAGTCATACCTGGACGCATAAGAGCAATAAACGAAAGTATCAAAAAGTTAGAAGCCTATACACAAAAAATAGTTGTTTTTCATAATGAAGATTTATTAGCTATAAAAGAGAAAAGTGATATGTCTATGCCTGAGGTGTTTAGTGCTTTTGATGATATAGTGAGATTGACTATAGAAGAAAATAAGGTATATAGTAGTGAACAGGTTGAAAATGTATATTTACGAGAGTTGATTCAATAAATTTGACACCAAAACATAATTATACTATAATTATAAAAAGGAGTCACTATGCAAGTTTCACTTATAGATATTGGTACAAGTAAAGGTATACGTATACCCTCTTCAGTACTTAAAGAGATGGATAAGCCTAAGAGCTTTGAATTACGTATAGAAGAGGGTAGTATTATACTCGATGTGGTAGAAGAACCTCGTCAAGGTTGGGGGCAGAAGTTTAAAGACAATGACAATACTTTACTCATAGATGACACACTAGATGCGGATGCGTGGGATGAGATATAAACAATACTCAGTTGTCATAGTCAATCTCAACCCCACAGTTGGAAGTGAGATACAAAAGACTAGACCTTGTTTAGTCATATCGCCAAATGAGATGAACTACTCCAATGTCATCGTTGCACCTATGACCTCTAAGAAAAAAGACTACCCTACAAGAGTACAACTCAAAACAGACAGCTTTGTGGTACTTGACCAGATACGGACTATATCTGTAAAACGCATAGTTAAAGTGACAGATACTAAGGTTAGTAGAAAAAAGATAGATGAAGTGAAGAAGATTATAAAAGAGATGTTGGTGGATTAGCAGAAGTGTAAGTGCTGTGAGTATTTATAAATACTTACTGACAAACTCTATACTAGTCATCTTTTCGATTGTCTCACTGTAAAAGTTTTTATCGTTGGTAATGATGACCTTACATCCTGCCTCTTTGGCACATATGTACTGTAGGTTGTCTTCTAAATCATTGTTCTCTATGTGTAATGCTTTTTCTATGCTTTTGTTTGATGCACCAAGAACTTGAAAAAGTTGGTTGACGGTCATGAGAAAAGCATTTGTATTTTGTATCTGTTTTTTTGCAACATAATCAATATTTAAAATAGTAATATCTAAAATGGATGCATCAAAGATATTTTTCTCTATGGCATTAAAAATCAAGAGGGCTTCTTGGTACTTTTCTCTTTTTAAAATCAAATCAAGAAATATATTGGTATCTATAAATATTTTCATCTAATTTACTATGGCATTGTATTTGGAGTCATCTGTTTCATAGCTATCATCTAAAATACCTACAAACTGAGAAAAGACACCTTCATCTTGTGTTTGAGTGTTAGCAGATGCTTGTGCCAATAGTTTTTGATACTCAGCATAAGGTAAAATAACAGCTTTGTTACGATGAGCCTTTTTATCTACGATGAGTACAGTTTTTGTCAAGAGCTGTGTAAATTGTGTTTGTGCTTGTGATATGCCTAGTTCTAACATGGTATGTCCTTTATATATGTACATACTATATCATATATATAGTTATGTGTCAAATCCGGTATATATTTGACATATAACTAGTTAAACTGTATAATTGATACAGTTTATACAAAGGATGTATGATGACCATAACAGCCACACAACTAAAACAACAGACGTATCTGCTTGATACTGCGATAAAAGAAGATATACAAGTAACCAAAAGAGATAGACCTTTTGTTGTGATTGTAGATGCACAGAGATATGAAGAATTACTTAAAAATCAAAAAGAAGAGAAGAGAGATACAAAGAAGAAACTAAAAGCATTAGAAGCTATGGGTTCTTATTCTTTGGGTGGCTCAGAGATAAAAGATATAAAAGCAAGTATGTATGACGATTAAAAAAGTATTTTTTGATGCCAATATCATACTAGATATGATAGACAGTGACCGTAAAAATGTAGAAGCAGTTAAGAAGCTAGTTTACAATGCACTTATGAAAGACATAGCTTTATATACCTCTTGTGATATATTGAGTAATGTGTACTATGTTGGACGTAAAAAGTTAGCAAAGAACGTCTTGGTGGAAGAGATGCTTCGTATCATAGAAATATTTGACATCGTAGCTATAGATAAATCATTGGCTAAAAATGCATTACTTGAAAATAAAACAAATTTACCTTTAGACTTTGAAGATTTACTGCAAAGTCAGTGTGCGATGGTTTCTGAATGTGACCTCATAGTTACTAATGATAAAAAATTTGTAAAAGGGGAAGTGAAGCATATTTCTTTAGAAGAGGCATTGAAAACTATATGAGCTTCCAACCCTACCTAGCCCTATCCGCAGCCGCAGGAAGTGGAAAGACCTTTGCCCTCTCAGTTCGTTACATCTCACTACTTTTCATAGGAGAGTCGCCATCTAGCATACTCGCGGCAACATTTACCAACAAAGCAGCAGCCGAGATGCGTCAAAGGGTGGTGGATTCGCTTCGTAATCTGGGAGATAATGAAGCCTTTTTAAATGCTGTGTTAGTAGAGACTGGTTTGAGTAAAGATGAACTGTTTAAGAAGCAGCCAGAGGTGTTGGCTAAGTTTCTTTCCCATACTTCTTACATCGTGACACTAGACAGCTTCTTTTCTAGCATCTTACGTTCTGCTTCACTTGAGATAGGTTTAGAACCTGACTTTGTAACTAAGACAGAAGGGGAAGATGAGCTTGAGAAACACTTTTTAGATGAGGTGCAGGCTGAGGGCTTACTTTCAAATCTAGTAAAACTTGCCATGGACATAGAAGACAAACGCTTTGGGAAGATATTTGACCTTATGCAGAACTTTTATAAGGTGGATCCTTTACTGCCTGAGCAAAAAGAGTCTAGTCTAGTCTTGGGTAAACAAGAAGAAGCCTGTGAAGTATTACGGCTGAAGATGATAAAGGCACTGACAGATGCAAGTGCAGCTGCAAGGTGCATGAAACAGTTTGAGACTAAGAGTGTGAAAGAACTCTTTGCCAAAGGGCTTTTTGAAAAAGAGACTTTGGGTGAACACTCATGGTTTAAAAAGGTGGCGAATGATGAGATGGAAGGGATATATGCCTATCTCAAAATAGAACTAGCTAAATGGGCAGAGGCTAGAGAAGCCATAGTCTTGCAGAGCCTTTTTAAAATCTATGACTATTACCGTAATGCCAACATAAGTACAGCCAAGACATCTGGAGTGTTGAGCTTTGATGACTTGACTTACTTTACCTACAGGTTGTTACACGAGAGCATCAGCAAAGAGTTTTTGTACTTCAAGATAGACTCTAAGTTTAAACACATACTGCTTGACGAGTTTCAAGACACGTCTACTTTGCAGTTCTTGCTTCTGAAACCTCTCATAGATGAGATATTTGCAGGGCAGGGGCAGAGTGACTTTAGAAGCTTCTTTTATGTAGGAGATACGAAGCAGTCTTTGTACCGTTTTCGTGGTGGGGTAGAAGAGCTATTTGACAAAGTGGCGAAGGACTATGGTGTGGACATCTTGCCTATGGACACGAACTACCGAAGCTCGAAGTCTGTGGTAGAACAAGTGAACCGTTGGTTTGAGAGTACGATGCAAGGGTACGTACCTCAGAAAAATCCTAAAGGGGCGTCTGAGGGTTATGTGGAAGTCGTCTGTCCTTCGACAAGCTCAGGGAACGCTCCTTCGACAAGCTCTGGGAACGGTTCTTTAAGAAGTTCAGGGGACAGTTCGGTCACTGAGCCTGCCGAAGTGATAGACGAAGCAGTAAAACAAGCCAAGAGACTTTTAGACTTGGGAGTTAACGTAGATGACATAGCCTTTTTGGTTAGTACTAACAAAGATGGACAAACGCTTCAAGAAGCATGTCAACACGAGGGGATAGAAGTACTTCTAAAAACTTCTTCATCTCTAAAAAATATGCCAAAGATAGCAGCACTAGTAGCCATGACAGAGTACCTTTTCTTTGGAGAGAAGATAGACGCACAGGCTATGCTTTTAAATGTAGGCAAGTCATTAGATGAAGTAGATGTCTCATGGTTCTCTGCTTTTATGTCTCCTTTGCAAGTAGTGGACAAGCTGGTACGCGAGTTTGGGTACTTTGATGATGACTTAAATGTACTGAAGCTTTTAGAATTTGCATCTAACCATAGTGACATCCCTACTTTTGTAGAAGAGTTTGAGACTTCTAGCATCGCAGTAGCATCTAACACCGTACACGGTGCGAAGATAATGACCATACACGGCTCGAAAGGTTTGGAGTTTGAGTATGTCATACTCCTAGACAAACTTACACGTAAAAACTCAGATAAGTCTGCACTGCTTTACCACTATGATGAGAGCTTACATATAGACAAGATACTCTACCGTACCAAAGGCAGAGAAAACTTTGATGCTGAGTACGCACACATCATGGAGCAACGCAAAATTGCTTCTGCTAAAGACAGTATGAATGTACTGTATGTGGCACTTACACGTGCGGTGGAGGGGATGATAGTGATACGAAAGCCTAAGGACTCGATATTTGATGCTTTGGGTATGGAAGTGATGTCTGTGGGAGAGCTTCGACAGGCTCAGCCAACGAATGCATCTACGCTCCCTGAGCTTGTCGAAGGGGAAGAAGGCAGTGTGACTATAACAAACTACGGCACACAAGAGACACCAGAACATGAAGACGAAGATGAAAAAGACTATGAAGCCATACTTTTTGGTACGGCTTTGCATTATGCCTTAGAGATGTTAGGGGCATTTGATGAGGCTAGTGTAAAAGTGGCTATGACAGCTTTGCAAAACAAGTATGGACAACAGCTAACCCAACAAGGCTTAGATGAGATAGCTAATCGAGTCAATGCTTTAGTGGCTCATAGTGAGTTTCAATCACTTTTAGTAGGAGCTACCATACGTAAAGAACAGTCACTTTCTTTTGAGGGAGAGTTAAAACAGATAGATTTACTTTTGGAGTATGAAGACTATAACCTAGTGATAGACTATAAGAGTTCTAAGAAGTATGGGTTGAAGCATCAGAAGCAAGTAGGGTATTATAAAAAAGCCATTGGAAATATCACGGGGAAGAGGACTGAGGGGATGGTGGTTTACTTGTTAAATGAGGGAATTGAACTATTAAACTTAAACTAATCTTAATTTAAATAAATTTTAAGGTTAAGTGGGTATTATTCTCCCACTAAAGAGCTTAGGCTCTGATTTTACAAGGAAAATTCATGAAATTAACATCAGTTCTTAAACCTGCTGACGTGACTCGTGACTGGGTTTTGATAGACGCTGAAGGTAAAACTTTTGGACGTATCTTAACTGAAGTAGCGACACTTCTTAGAGGTAAACATAAACCATCATTTACACCAAATGTAGACTGTGGTGACTACGTAGTTATCATCAATGCTGAAAAAGCAAAATTCTCAGGTAAAAAACTAGAAGATAAAGAATACTTTACTCACTCTGGTTACTTTGGTTCAACTAAAAGTAAAAAACTTGACGATATGTTAGAAAACCATACTGAAAAACTTTTCAGATTGGCAGTTCGTGGTATGCTTCCAAAGACTACTCTTGGTAGAGCAATGCTTAAAAAACTTAAAGTGTATGCAGGTTCTGAGCACCCACATACAGCACAAATCAATAAGGAAGCGTAATCATGGCAACTATTTATGCAACAGGAAAAAGAAAAGCGGCTATCGCTAAAGTTTGGATGACTCCAGGTAATGGTGAAATGCTTATCAATGGTAAAACTCTTGACCAATGGTTAGGTGGACACGAAACACTTAAAATGAAAGTGAGACTTCCACTAGAGCTTACTAAGCAACTAGACAGCATGAACATTAAAGCAACTACACTTGGTGGTGGTTATTCTGCTCAAGCAGATGCTTTAAAGCATGGTATCACTAAAGCGTTGGTAGAATTTGAACCAACATTTAGAGCTATCTTAAAACCAGAAGGTTTACTTACTCGTGACTCTAGAGTTGTTGAGCGTAAGAAACCAGGTAAGAAAAAAGCGAGAAGATCTCCACAATTCTCAAAACGTTAATATTACCTCCGAGAACCTCTTCGGAGGTTTTCAATTATCTCATATCCATTCAAATTTCTTTTTAATCCTCATACACTTTTCAATCTTTTTAAGCATTCTAATACAGGCTATTTTTATTTTTTAGCACTTTTTTGGCACATATTATAGATATACTAAATAAAGGTCTTAAGTGATTTTTATACTAATGATAGATAAAGGAGTGCTGTATGAAAAAGAGAAAATTATTAAATATTTTAGCAGTTTTTACACTATTTTTACTCAATGGGTGTTTTAACAATAGTAATAGTGATGCTACGAATGGGGTAGGCTTTAGTAATCCTATTGTACTAAATAGTGTTAGTGCTAAAAAGGTACTAGGATTACTGCAAAGTACAGCGTTAGGTAAGGTTGTTATAAAAAATGAAAAACAACACTATAACGCTGTTGAGTCAGATGAAAATGAGACAAGAGTAGATATGTGTTCGATAGAAGGTAATATTACTTACAATAAAGTAGGGATGACAGAGACTGATGAAAATGGAACAAAAATTGTAGAGATAACAGCTACTGTAACTTATAATAATTGTATAGATGAAATAAGTAATCCTATAAATAGTCGTCTATATAATCGTAAAATAAGAAGTGGTGTTAAAATTGAAAAAGAGTATCATAGAGAGAAAAGAGATAATGATAACATCTTTCATTCTGGTACACGGTTTTTGAAAACTGATATTATAGAAATTTTAGAAAATAATAAAACTTTAGAAGCTAAAACTTATAGGTATGACCTTAATCAAACAGGAAAGTATAAAGAGTTTTTACTGGAAAAGGAAGAAGGTTTTAGATATAGTACGATGATAGATGGAATGAGAAAATATGAGATAAGAGAAGCAAATGGGACTATCTCTGAAAAGCATGAAGTTATTTATGATAATTTTAGTGAAGACTATGAAGTTATAGAAAATTTAATGATAGGTATCCGCAATATTATTCGTGATGGTACATATACAAGAAATGATACGGATAGAGAGAGTGAGAGTCAGTATTATGAAAATTTTGTTGTAAAAGAGAGTAAACAAAGGGATGAAAATCAAACAAAAATTACTATGTATGGAGTTCTCGGTAATAGTTGTATAGGTGGTAATGTAAAAATAAATACGATGGTCACAGTAGAAAAAGATGCTATAAACTATTTTGATGGAGATGGAAATACAGGTCATGAGGTTTTACCTTTTGTGGGTAGTTTAGTATTTATTGGTAAAGAGAGTCGAGCCACGGTTACATATGCAGCAGATGATACCAATCATACATCAGCTACAGTTAATGTAGGTGAAGGTGAGGAGGACGTCTATACTAAGTCTAGTGATTTGAATGATCATGATTGTAGGCTTAGATAAAGAGTAGATATAAATATTTCTACTCTATACTTAATGAAATACAAGTATAATCTCTTCAGTAAAAAAAAGGTGAAATGATGACAATATGGAAATATGAAGAAAATAAGTCTTCTCACCGCTTAGTAAAGCTCTATAAAGAAGACCATGGAGAAGGTACATATTTAGGTGACTTGAGTGATGAAGTTATAAAAGAGATGATTTTAGAGATCAAGCCTGATGTAAAGATAGACCAAGCTTTTGGTACTTTGTCTTACTTTGGGA
>Ga0256824_10000293_pt1 | contig 18632 bp, 19 predicted proteins | sample CV67metaG_FD_191570 | JGI IMG/M metagenome (GOLD analysis project Ga0256824, IMG submission 191570) | Hydrothermal vent microbial communities from East Pacific Rise, Pacific Ocean - CV67 | ecosystem: Environmental > Aquatic > Marine > Hydrothermal vents | place: Pacific Ocean: East Pacific Rise...
AGTGGCTTGGTGAAACAATAAAATTAATGGTGCTTGACTATTTTCGGTTAAGTATAAATCACCTGTTACAGTTACATTGTCTGTTGTGGTAAAATTGACTTGTTTAAAGGTAATACTTTCTAAATCTGCTTTTTTTATAGTTGCACAACTAAAAACTATTGCTAAAACTGATGTTATTATTAGGTAACTTTTTTTCATTTTCTAAAAGAATTATATATTTTTAGATTAAACAAACTAAGCTTAATTAAGTAATATAGATTACAAATTATTCTGCTTTTTCAACCAAATAAAAATGTCCTCAATGATATATTTTGGCACATTAGACTTATTCATATATTCAGCTGGAATCGATTTTCCTTCCCCTTCTAAAAATAAATGATTCAATTTTTTATAAGCTTTTGAACTATAATTTGCTTTGTCTTTCATTGTATTGTTCCATAACTCAAAATCGGTCATAGTTACTTGATAGTCTCGCTCGCCTTGTAACACAAAAATGGGAACCGTTAATTTACTTATCACATCTTTTTGATCATATAACTTCATAGACAACCAATAAGAAGCTGGAATATTTAAAGGCAATTTATTAGTGGGTGAATTTTTTGATAAATTATTTTTTATATACACATACTTTTTTTCAATATTTATTATCTCATCACTCATTTCTACTGAACTTTTGGAACTTAAGTGAAATAAATAGTGAAATTGTTCTTTTATTAAATCTTCTAATGGTCTGAAATTCCCTGCTAACATTACAATACCTTTAACTTCAATATTCTGTTTAGCGATTAATGGTGCTAGATATGCACCTAAACTATGACCAATTATTAATATTGGACTATCCTTAAATTCAGTTTGGCTTTTAATCCACTTTATAGCAGAACTCACATCATTTAACACTTCTTTATGTATATCCTTTCCATTTATTGAGTCTTTATACAAGTAAGTTCTTTTGTCATACCTTAATGAAGCAATACCTTTAGTCGCTAAGCCATAGGCAAGATCTTTAAATATTTTATTAGGACCTATTGTTTCATCTCTATCATTTGGACCTGAGCCATGAACAAAAATAAAAATAGGTGTTTTAGGTTTCATCTTTTTTGGTAAAACTAAAGATCCAAACATTTTATAATTTTCGGATCTAAATGACATTTCTGTTTCATTAAATCTTTTTTGCTTTACATAGCTTGGGTTTAAGTATTCTTTTTTTTCACAACTGGCTTCAGCCACAATAAAAAAACCAACTATTTTTTTAGATGAATTAAATACCGAATTTATTATTAAACTACTTTTTTCAAATTTACAATCAATAAATACTTGCTTATTTTCGCCGATTGAGTCAATACAAATAAATTTTCCAATAATAAAATTACCGTAAGCACCTTCTAATTGTTTCCAAATATTTTCTAATTGACTTTCTTTTACTTTAGCTTTGAATGTTTCATCTAAATAGTCAGCATATGCTTTTGATACATTAACGTCTAAATAAGTAATAAATTCTTTAGCTAAAACATCTACAGATTGTGAGTATGATATTAAACTAAAAAAAAATACGATAACTAATGTTCTAACTTTCATAATATCAAACTTTATAAATAAGCATACAAACATCATCTATTTGGTCATAGTCACCTTTCCATCTATTGAACTCAGACTTCAACTTATCTTCTTGCTCTTTTACAGAAAATCTATTAATACTCACTAAAAAATCCTTTAGCCTTTTTACTTTATATTTCTTGTAGTTCTCCCCTCCAAATTGATCATAGAAGCCATCAGATGTAATATAAATTGTTTGCCCTTTTTTTAAATCTATTGAGTGTAACGTATAATTACTATTTGTATAGTACTTACCTATAGGCTGCCTATCTCCTTTGTATTCAAATAATTCATCATTAAACACAACCCACATAGAAATATTTGCTCCTGAAAATTCTAATTTATCATTATGAATTGAACACAAGCCAATATCCATCCCATCATTTACACCTTCATTATTCTGATTCAATTCATTAATTATAATTATCCTAGATTGATTCAGTACTCTATCGGTACTCTGCACAACATTTGTTTCTCTAAGCACTCTATTTAATGCGTTACTACACACTATTGACACTAAAGCACCTGGTACTCCATGCCCAGTAGCATCTGCTACAGCAAAAAACACTTTATCATCTTTCTTTTCTACATAATAAAAATCCCCTGCCACTATATCTTTTGGAATGTACAAAAAAGCAGAGTTTGGTAATTCCATTTCAATTTTTTTTTTACTAGGTAAAATTGCTGACTGAATACCTTTTGCATAAACTATGCTTTCAGTAAGTTCTTTATTTTTAGCTTCAATTATTGTATTACTCTTTTTTAGTTCTTCAAAAAAAGAATTAATATGAATCCCAAAAAAGGAGATAACACTACCAAAACCAAAGCCTACAGTTAAGAGCATTAAAATATTATTCAATAAAAAACTATAATCATAAATAATTACCAAATAAATAACCGTAGATATTAAAAAAGCTATCTGTAGTAACAAATGTTTCCATTTACCTAATAAGGCTGTAATAGAAGAAACCACTACAACAAATAATACTCCGCGTAAACAATACAATTGAGCATCTGAGACTGAAAAACTATTGTGTACAAAAAATATATTTGCAATTATTACAGAAAAAGTAATAACCCAAGAGGATATCAGTTGTAGTATAATAAAGTTAACTTCTTTTTTTACAAAATAAATAATTGAAATAGCACATAACGCAATTACACTTAAAAGTTCTATTCCTACAAAAAATGTATCGTATATATTACCATACAAATAGATGTCTATTAAAAATCCAAAAATAGAAAGTAATACTGTAGATATAAAGATTATCTTTTTACCTTTAAGGAAACCGTTATTTAATACTTTTACACTCATTTATTTCTTCAAAAACCTATATACTTTAAAATTATGTGGATTTTTCTCATCTTGTTTATAATCCATTATCATTTCTTTCAACCAATCAGACTCATTAAATTCAGGAAACCAAGTATCACCTTCATAACTCTGATCAATATATGTAATTAGCATTTCGTCAATCAATTTATTTTTAATTGAATAGTCATAAATTTGACCACCTCCAATAATATAAATATCTAATTCTGGGTTGTTTTTTTGATAATATTCTATTGAATCTTCAATTGAATGAAAAACATCACAATCTGAATGAGAAAAATCTTTATTTCGGGTTACAACGGCATTAATTCTACCAAATAACGGACGGTACTTTAACGGGATAGAATCCCAATTTCTACGTCCCATAATTACAATATGTCCTTTTGTTGATTGCGTAAAAAAACGCATATCAGCAGGTAAGTGCCAAATTAAATCGTTGTCTTTTCCTATTATATTATTACTTGCTTTTGCTACTATTAATTTTACCATTCTTGTTTTAAAATAAGATTAACCCATCATTGCACTAAAGTCGGGACATTCGGTTGCGATTGTTAAATTTAAAGCTTTCAACATATCTAAATCTGAATCTGGATTTTCACCTTTAGTAGTTAGATAGTCTCCTATCACAATTGAATTTACACCAGCATCAAACATTTCTTTTTCACTACCAGTAAACAAACCTTCACGTCCACCTGCTGCCATTAACAATGACATCTCTCCTAAACCTGTTCTCATTTTTTTAATAATCTCTAAAGCTTGAGATTTATTTATGTTGCTTTCTGTTAAGGGTAAATCTTTATTTGGAATAAAAAAGTTTAAAGGAACAGACTCTGGTTTTAAGGATAGGATAGAAGTCATTAAACTTTCTCTATCTTCAACCGATTCTCCAATTCCAAACACACCACCAGCACATAACATTAAACCAGCTTCTTTTACATTTAAACACGTTTGAAATCTCTCATCCCAAGGGTGGGTTGTGCAAATATTTGGATAATATGCTTTTGATGTTTCTAAATTATGATTGTACGAATCAACACCATGATCTTTTAAAAATTTTAATTGATCCACCTCAGCAGTTCCATTACAAGCAATAATTATAATATCATCTACTTCTTTTTTTATCGCAGTTGCTGCTTCTGAGATGAAACTAACAATTTTTTTGTTCAACCCTTTAGTTGAGGTAACCAAACAATACCCCAATGCACCTTTTGATTTTGCTATATGTGCTTCTTCAACAATTTGAGAAACGGTTTTTAGCTTATATTTAGTAATATCGGTGTCATATCTTGTGCTTTGTGTACAAAATTTACAATCTTCAGCACAGTATCCATTTAACACATTGTTAATTGAACATAACGTAATTTCTTTTGACATATCTTTTATCTATACTATTATTAAACAGAAACTAAACCTTTAATATGGGCATGATGCTCATAATTTACCAATTCAAAGTCTTCAAACGTAAACCCTTCAATATCTTTTATAGCAGGATTTAATTTCATAATTGGTAATGCTTTTGGCACTCTACTTACTTGTAACTCTACTTGCTCAAAATGATTATTATATAAATGAACATCACCAAATGAATGAACAAACTCACCTACTTCTAAATCACAGACTTGTGCCAACATTAATACTAACAAGGCGTAAGATGCTATATTAAAAGGTACACCTAAAAACACATCTGCAGAACGTTGGTACAATTGACATGACAATTTACCATCAGCTACATAAAACTGAAAAAATGCATGACAAGGTGGTAAAGCTGCTTTACCATTAGCTACATTTTCAGAAAAACTTTTAGTTGTATCAGGCATAACAGATGGGTTCCAAGCCGAAATCATAATTCTACGATTGTTTGGATTAGTTTTTAACTGATCAACTACCATTTTTAATTGATCTATTCCTTCGCCATTCCAATTACGCCATTGTGCTCCATAAACAGGACCTAAATCTCCATTTTCATCTGCCCAAGCATTCCATATTTTAACACCATTATCATTCAAATACTTAACATTTGTATCGCCTTTAATAAACCAAAGTAATTCGTGAATAATAGATTTTAAATGTAACTTTTTAGTAGTTACCATTGGAAAACCTTTACTTAAATCAAATCTAATTTGACGTCCAAAAACACTTTTTGTTCCTGTTCCTGTACGGTCTCCTTTTTGAGCTCCGTTATTTAAAATGTCTTGAATTAAATCTAAATATGCTTTCATGTATTGAATTAGTGTTTTACGAACGTAAATGTAACATTTGAATTTGGAATACTTATCTCAAATACATGGTTTATTTCAACAAAGTATTAACAACTGCTATTATGTACAAGTGTAGTCTAAAAACACCCACCTCTTCATCAACACTAAAGTGTTAACCAATACTTAAATACAAAAACGTATTAGCTTTAAGCTTATCAAGCTTCTAATTATAAAACCAACATTTAAAATCTAAATCGATTGTAACTTTCGAAAGTCTAAAACACAAAAAAATATAGAAATAGAAGAGTAAGAGAAGTTACTAAAATCAATATTTAAAGGAATAACAAAATAATTTATAATTTCTCTCCTCTAATCGTTACACTTAATATCGATTTTTCACGCGGATTGTTATCTATAATTAAACAAGACCCTTTTTCAATCAAACCTATTAGTTTATTACTCTGTGAATACACAGCCCCATCCTTTTTAACTATTACCTCAAGAAATTCGTTAATACAGTGATGTACCATTAACTTTGAATTCCTTATTAAAAATTCACCCTCACAATTAAATGTAGTTTCATGTGATTGGAAGTCAGAATATGTAACTTCAAAATTCCAATTTCCTAAAATAGAATTCATTGTTTTATTGTTTGACTTTTTACAGCCAAAACATAATAAAATCACAGTTAGAATTAAAAAGATACGTTTCATCTATTATTGTAAACGGATAAAAATCAAGTTGGTTGGTAATTTAAAGTAAAAAAAACAACACTTTATTAATCAATGACGTAAAATTCATTTTCGTGTATGTGGATTTTACTTTTTACTTACCAAATAAACACCCATAAAAATAAAAATTGCACTTCCGATTTTCCAAAGAGAAAAATCAGACGTATAATCTTCTAATCCAAACAGATATGACAAGTAAATGAACACACCTGCAATCATAGGTTGAAAATAAATATAACTACTAGCAACAGAGGGAGATACATTTTTCATTGCAACTACAGTTAACAAATAAGGTAAAAAGGTCACCCCGACAACTACAAAAATAATTCTCCAAGGAATATCTACTGGCATACTACTCCATTTAACAGCTAAAAATTCTGAACTTGAAAATGGCCAAATTAATACATAAATTAATCCAAAAGTAAACACCCAAGTAATTACAGTTACAGGTTTATACTTCATCATTAATGGTTTAACTAAAACTAGATAAATCGAATATGATAACGCATTTAAAATAATAAATAAATCACCTAAAGATGATGAACCACCTCCACTATTATTATCACTCAACATAATTAGGCTAATTGATCCTATAGCTCCTAACCCAATCCCAATTAATTTATTTTTTGATGACTTTTCTTTTAAAATTAATAAAGACAATACAAATACTATAATCGGTGTAGCAGTCATAATTAAAGATGCATTTAAAGGAGAGGTTCGCATTAATCCGTTAAAAAACAACAACTGATTTACCCCCACACCAAACAACCCACATAAAGCAAGTGTTATCAAATCTTTTCTAGCGACTTTCTCTAATCTAAAAATCAAAACAGACCAAAACAAAAGTACAGCCCCAACAACTCTCATTAATATAAAGCCATTTGGCCCAACATATTTAGGCATTACTCCTTTTGCAATTACATAATTTGCACCGTATAATAAGTTAACTGTAAACAATGCAATATGTGATAAAACATTTTTAGACATTAAAAATGAGTTTTTGCTTGTTCAATAACTTTTTTAGAATTTCCAACAAAAATTTCTTCCCCGACTATAATTACAGGACGTTTTAGAAAAGTGTATTCTTCTAAAATGTAATTTTTATAATCAGTTTCAGTTAAATTCTTCTCTTTTAAACCTAAAGACTTATATTTCATGGCACGTTTAGAGAACAAAGCTTCATAACTTCCTGCTAAATTTTTCATTTCAATTATTTGAATTTCAGTTATCTTTTCAGTTTTAATGTTTTGTAAAACAACTTCATCATCAGGTTTTAACTCTTTAATAATTCTAATACACGTACTACATGATCCTAAATGGTATATTTTTTTCATTCTAAAAGTTTTGTCAAAAGTAATTAATAATTATCTTTAGAATCTTAATTAACTACAAAATTATGTCTGAAAACAAACCACTACATATCCCCTATAAAATTGACCCAAAATCAACAGACGAAAGCATTAATGCATCTAAAGATTTTTACGAGCTGATGAATAAAAGACGTTCTGTTCGTTTTTTTTCTGAAAAAGATGTCCCAGAAGAAATAATTGAAAACATAATCATGACTGCTAGTTCAGCTCCATCTGGAGCGCATAAACAACCTTGGACGTTTTGCGTAATAAGAAGTAAAGATTTAAAGCATCAAATAAGAGAAGGTGCAGAACATGAGGAACGTATAAATTACGAGACTCGTATGAGTGATAAATGGAAAGATGATTTAGAACATTTAGGTACTGATGATGTTAAAGAATTTATTGATATTGCACCGTGGATTATAATTGTAATGCGAAAACCATACGATTTTGACGAAAATGGTAAAAAAATAAATAATTATTATGTGAATGAATCTGTAGGCATTGCAAGCGGTTTTTTGATTAGTGCTATTCACAACGCAGGGCTCGTTACTTTAACCCATACACCCAGCCCAATGAACTTTATATCAACACTTTTAGGTAGACCTGAAAATGAAAAACCATACCTATTATTACCAATAGGTTACCCATCAAAAGACTGTAGCGTTCCAAACTTAAAAAGAAAAAAATTAAATGAAATTGCATTTTATTACCGATAAATTTTGATTTGTGGCTGAATAACATTTTCTTTGCAAACTTAGAACCATTAAAAAATAAGAAATTATGTCAGATGTAAAATCAAGAGTAATATCTATTATAGTAGATAAATTAGGAGTAGCTGAAGATGAAGTTACTACAGAAGCAAGCTTCACGAACGACTTAGGAGCTGATTCATTAGATACAGTGGAATTAATTATGGAATTTGAAAAAGAATTCAATATTGCAATTCCAGATGATCAAGCAGAAAAAATCCAAACAGTTGGAAATGCTATCGAGTATATTGAAGGAAACGCAAAGTAATTTGTATATTTAGTTAACACAAAAGTTGATTTAAAACGTATTAAAATGGAATTAAAAAGAGTTGTTATTACTGGTTTAGGGGCGTTAACGCCAATAGGAAACACAGTTGATGAATACTGGAATTCTTTAGTAAATGGAGTTAGCGGAGCTGCACCAATTACTCAATTTGATGCGTCAAAATTTAAAACTCAATTTGCGTGTGAATTAAAAAACTTTAATGTTCAAGATCATTTAGAACGTAAAGAAGCTAGAAAACTAGATCAATTTTCTCAGTATGCCATGGTTTCCACTGCGGAAGCTATGGCGGACTCTGGGATTGATTTGGAAACAATCAATTTAGACAGAGCTGGTGTAATTTGGGGATCTGGTATTGGAGGTTTAAAAACGTTTCAAGATGAAGCAGCAAATTTTGCTAGTGGAGATGGAACGCCTAGATACAATCCTTTCTTTATACCAAAAATGATTGCTGATATTGTTGCTGGTCACATTTCTATTAAATATGGATTTAGAGGTCCAAATTATGTTACTGTTGCCGCTTGTGCATCAGCGACAAACGCAATGATTGATGCCTTTAACTTAATCCGTTTAGGAAAATCAGATATTATTATGTCTGGAGGATCTGAAGCGGCAGTTAACGAATCAGGAGTTGGTGGATTTAACGCTTTAAGAGCATTGTCAACACGAAATGATTCACCACAATCAGCATCTAGACCTTTTGACAAAGAAAGAGAAGGATTTGTTTTAGGTGAAGGATCTGGAGCTATTATTTTAGAAGAATTAGAACATGCTAAAGCGCGTGGTGCTAAAATTTATGCTGAAGTAATTGGATCAGGATTATCAGCTGATGCATATCACATTACAGCTCCTCACCCAGAAGGTGTTGGTGCAAAATTAGTAATGAGAGAAGCGTTAAGAGAAGCAGGTATATCAACAGCTGATGTAGATTACATAAATGTACATGGAACATCTACTCCGTTAGGAGATATTGCTGAAACTATTGCAATTAAAGATGTATTTGGTGAAGATGCTTATGATTTAAACATCTCATCTACAAAATCAATGACAGGACACTTATTAGGTGCTGCTGGAGCTATTGAAGCTATTGCTTGCATTAAAGCTATAGAAAACAATATTATCCCTCCAACAATTAATCACTCTACTATTGACCCAGAAATTGATCCAAAATTAAACTTGACACTTAACAAAGCTCAAGAAAAAGAAGTAAACATAGCATTAACAAATACATTTGGATTTGGCGGGCATAATACTTCAATGATTTTCAGAGCTTATAATGATTAAGTATCTTGCTTAAATTTTTCTCTAAAAAAAAGAATTCAAAGACAAATATTGAATTGAGTACATTTCTACTCAAAACATTAGGCTACAGACCAAATAATATAGAATTATTTGAAAAATCATTCATGCATAAATCTCATAGTAATTCAATTACAGGGGTAGAAAGTAATGAAAGATTAGAATACCTTGGCGATAGAGTATTAGATTTAATTGTTGCTCAGTATTTATTTGAAAGATTCCCCCAAAAAGATGAAGGTGAATTAACTAAAATAAAATCTAAAATAGTAAGCAGGAAGATGTTAGGTACAATCGGTACTAAAATGGGGTTAATCAACCATATAAAATACAGTACTTCAAGATCTATAAATACACTAACCTTAGAAGGGAATGCTTTTGAAGCATTAATTGGTGCATTGTATTTGGATTCAAATTTTGAGACAACACAAAATGTATTTCTTAATTATATCTTACGAAAATATATTGATGTCAATAAAGTTATTCGTGAAAACGTTGATTTTAAGAGTACAATTTTGATCTGGTGTCAAAAAAATAAATTACCAATTGATTTTACGTTAACAGAAGAAGCTTCAAAATCAAATAAATTCATTTATAAAGTGATTGTTAAAATTAACAATAAAGATTGGGGAATGGGAACTGGTAAAAACAAAAAAGAAGCTGAGCAAGCTGCATCAAAAGAAACAATTGAATTAATTGGGGCATAAATCAAATCTCATCAACTGTATTGCAAAATATTATTAGCAATTTTATCAACAACAAAATTTTTTTGTTTACCAAGAAGTAAGTACATTTGTATAAAATTCAGTAGTAAATTGAAATCCGGTAAAACACTTCCCCTTACATTAAACTAAAATGGCTAAAAAAATGAAAATAATATTTACACTTCTTATAGTAGTGTCAACACAGGTATTAGTTGCACAATCATCTTCAAATATTTATATTAAAAAAGCAGGGGTAATAAACTTAAAAGAAGCAACAAAGAAACCAGACCAATGGTTTACTAGTATTAAAAAGGTGAATAAGCATAAAACAAAAAAGAATGCTGTTACAAAAAGTAATAATTCTTCAGATGAAGATATAACTTCTCTCGCTCCTACTTTAAATAATAATTTAATAATTGGTACTAATTTTGCTCCTCCGTTGAACAATTTTGCACTTCCTTTAGATGATGAAATTGCTGTAGGTAATGATGGAAAAGTTATGATAGGATCTAATAGAGGATTAGTAGTACATGATGAAACAGGAGCTAGTCTTGCTAATATTAGTTGGGATACTTTTGGAGATGCTGTAGCAGCAACTTACTTTTATTTTGATCCTAGATTGATTTATGACCCAATGAATGATAGATATATTGTTGTAATTCTTAATGGAGAAGCAGAAGATTCTGATCAAAATGCTAATTATGATTCACAAATTCTAATTGGTTTTTCAGAATCTAATGACCCAGCAGGAAATTTTAATGTCTACAAAATTGAATTGACAGATCTTCCAACAAATGAAATTGGTGAGCATTATGACTATGAAACAATTGGTATTTCATCAGGTAAACTTTATATTGCAAATAATACAGTTTATGAAGAAAGTATTTGGAAAGTTGATATTTCTGAAGGATATGCTGGAAATGCAACAATAACATCATCAATCACTAACTTAGTGTTTGCTGATGCTTCAAATGAAAGAGGTGAGTTGTTTTTTATTCATAATTACAATATGCAACAAAATGATTATATTTATGCTTTATGCGTAGTAACCAACAATACTAACGATACTGATTTAGCATTAATAAAATTTAATGATAATTCAAATACTTCTGAAGAAGTATTATTAGGACAAAATTTTCAATATTTAGAAACAGAGCATTATCCTTCTCAACCAAATGGAGTAGAATTAACAATGGGTGAAAGGTATTTTTCTGGATTTGTTCATAATAATAAATTAACTTTTTCTTATCGTTTTTATAATGCAACAACAAATACAAATGATATCTATTTAAATGACATTAATCTAAATACTACTACCTTTTCATTATCTACTTTAGGAAGTAATATGGCAACTTTAAACTTTCCGAATAGTGGACTTGGTTATATTGAAATGGTACCTGTTGGATGTGATACAGATGATTGTGATATGATTCTTTCTTTACACTCTGCTTCAGCTACAGATTTTTTATCAAATAAAGTATGCTTTATAAACAGGAATAATCAATTTTCGACACCAATGATGGTGAAAAGTAGTGCTTTAAATCTTGATGTGGATAGAGTTGGTGATTATATTGATATCCAAAAAAGATATAATAAAACAGGTGAAGCATGGCTTGTTGGTCAGCATGTTATGAATGATGTAGATGATGCACCATCTTTAGAGGACTGGGTTGCTCAAATATCTACTCAAGAAGAAGAAGAAGAAGAAGAAGAAGGAGCTTCAGTTAATAAAAATGAAACTCCTGAAATTAAAACTATAGTGTATCCCAATCCAAGTGCAGATATAGTTAAGGTAAGAATTAGCGGAATATCAGGACATATTTCTGTTGATTTGTATGATTTACAAGGGAAATTGATTAAGCATTTAATTGACAAATCAGTGACACAAGTAGAATATAACCTGACATTTAATATTAGTCATTTACAAAGTAGTACGTACATCTTAAAAATATCAGATCATACTAACAAAATTCTTATGTCCAAAAGAATAATTAAAGACTAAACGTAACAATTTCATCATTACACTTTATAAATAAAAATTTACACATGCGTATTTATTCTTTTGTCATGTCTTAATTATACAAATAACTTTGAAATTTGAAATTTATATCTAAATAATGTATATTGCAAAACTATATTAAAGCTAAGAATTATGGAACATATAAAAATGTTAGATTACATTAATGATGTATTAGAAAACATGCCATCTGGATGGTTAAGTACAACAACTCATAGGTTAGATATATATAATGAAGAATTAGCAAAAACTCAATTTTTAGAAGAGTTTGAAACATTGTTTAATGCCAATAACTATAATTTAACTGCTTTAAGTGAATTACCAACCGCATATGATTATATTCGATTAGGACACCCTCTATCATGCTTACTTGAGTGGGTAATAGCAAAATCACATGAATTAAATGCTGAAAATATTATTAGTTTTTCATCTCAGACGACTCCAATTTTATCTATCTTAAGAAAAAATTTATTAGACGATAAAAATACTCAAATTGTCTATTCAGGAGATTTACCTAAACGTTTTGATGATGTTGTACTTAAAAATATTTACGGTTATAAATTTGAGTTAAAACAAATAAATGAATCAGACGGTATTACACCATTTAATGGTTCAACCATTTTTATTTCACAACAAGATGACGTTTGTAATTTTAACCTCAATCAAAATATTGATTTCTTTATAAATGTTCATTCTAATATTGGAAGTGTTTTATTAGTAAATGGGCAAAAGAATCAAAACTACATATCGGACATACAACATTTCAGAAGAAGGGAAACGATTTCAATGACACCAGTGAATTGTTTAACAGCTTTACATAAACTCTTGAAGAAGTCAAATTCTGGCATTTCAAAAAACACGTATGAAACTGATAAATTAAGTGTGACAGAATCAATTAATAAGATTACAAACACAACAACAAAAGCATTAGTTAGTTCAAGTGGATTATCCATACAGTATGCAATATTAATGGGATTGGTTCATAACGCAAAAGAAAATCACAAAGGAAAAGACATAAAAATTGTTGTACCACCAAATTGTTATGGAGGAACAAATGACCAGGCAAGACGAGTTGCAGAATGCATAGACAATGTTGAAGTCGTGGATTTACCTGTTGATGGTGGTAATGACATGGTACAAAGTATTGATACTGTTTTAGAAACAATTGCTAAAGCAGATGCTATTCCATACATAATTGCTGAAATACCTACAAATCCGCGTGTTGAAGTGCCAAATTTAATGAAATTAAGAGACGTCTTAACTAAAAAACGCCAAACTGTTAAGGGGGATATCGCTGTTGATCCAGTATTTATTTTAGATCAAACATTTTGTCCTAACGTTCACTTTTTAGGTAACAATGACATACTTTCAACTGTCAGAACAATTTCATTTGCAAGTGGATCAAAATTTCCAAGTGGTGGAAAATGTACTGCAGGATATTGTGTAGGTAACAACAAAACAAATGCTTTGATTGAAAAAATAGACTTACACTTAAGACTTTGCGATAATGAAGCTACAGATTTACAAATGGAAATTTTAGCGAAACAATTACCATCAATGAATCAAAGAATTAATGATGCTTATAAAAACACTCGTGAATTTGTAAACTTTATTACTGAAACTTTACCAGAAGCTAAAATAAATTTTGTTTCAGAAGAGTTAGCTAAAGAAGGATTTACACCTTCTGTTTTTTCATTAGACTTACCTACAAAAGGCAAAAACGAGAGAGAGAGAGAAACTTACAAAAGAGAGTTGAATTTGAAATTAATCAATTTAATGATTACCGAAATCCCACACGAAAGTAAGTATTGTGTTAGTTATGGACAATTAAAAGGATGCTACTGGACTGTACCTGCTACATCAACCCAAGGAACAACTAAAGAAGGGGATAAAGATTACATTGCCCGTGTTGCACTTTCACCTAATATGGATCTTGAACTTCATAAAAAAGTATTTTTAAAATTTGTTGAAAGTATGTAATTCAATTAGTTTACACTTTAAAAAGCACTTCAAGTACACAACTGAAGTGCTTTTTATGTATAAACTAATATGTAACCAAACTCTTAAACACCATTCCTCCATCTGAAATAACATCTAAACGTATCTGTTTTCCATTTTCTAAAATTACACTAACTTTATTCTCTCCAATATTTAGAGGTATTCTAGCATAAAAAATCTGATTAGGTAACGATTGCCAATTTCTTGTGTCAGATTTTTCCATAGCGAAATTTGCAACACCTAACGCCAATCCAGCTATCTCATTTTGATCTGCTAATGCTAATTCAGTGACTTTTTTAACGACCATTCGTGTTAAACGCTTACCTAATTCTTTTAAATAATCTTCTTTTTCCATTTGATATGCGATTTGCTCAATATCTTCTCCCAAATTAAAACGATAAGGTTTATCATTTACTTGTAAACTTGCCCTATGATTATACATAGGTCTTGACTCAAAATATGAACTTGCTATACGCAACAAACCAATATCTGATGGGCTAAAATCATCATTTCCATTACTGAAATCATAAGTTACAGGTATCATAATTGTATTGTTTTGATCTGAAAAAAAATACACGCCACTTTTGTCACCTTGTATCATTGAAAAAAATATATTCTTTTCTCTTTTTATTGGTGCTAAACCATTCTCCCAAAACAAAATCAATTCTCCCCCTTCACCTTTTGTAGAAACAGTAATATCACTTCCTGCTGAATAATTAATACCTGAGTTTTTTGCAGTCCTATTCACATCTGAAATTAACGTTGGAGGCATTTTATCTTTAAATACCTTTGATTTTTGATAATATTCGTATGCATTTCTATACGTAATAAATGCATTATTAAAATCATTATCCGCTTCATAAATCATTCCCATTAAAATTAATCCAAAAGGATCTTGTGCATATTTTTTATCTTTACCTTTTTTATCTACAAATAATTCTTGTTCTTTTAGGTTTAATTTCCGAGCTTCAACAACAGCCTCTTCCATATTTCCTAATTGTAAGTAGTTTAAAGCTTTATAATAATGAATAACAATTCTTTCATTTGCACTTGCTCTATAAGTTTGCATATTAGGATTAACAACTGTTGAAATTAAAAAATCAGTAACAGCTGCATTTTCTTCCATTAATTCATCTGCCTTATTAAAGTGATAATTTGAAGTGTCAAAATCATTATCTAAATGGTACACTTTACCCATTTCTAAATGAAAAAGTAATGCATTTCGTTTTTTCTTAAGAAACTTATTATGCTTAATTGACTTTTTCGCTTTTTTGTAATCATGTTCTAATAAAGCACTTTCAATCTTTTTAGCTTTATCATAATAGGTTGCACAAGATTGTAACACAGCTATAAATAGCAATGCACTAATCAAATATTTAAACTTGTGAAACATATTGGGTATTTTTAAAAAAGTCGGAAACATTTTCAGTTCCCGACTTTTATTGACTTGTTAATTAAAAACCTGAATCAGGTTGGTATTTAATTTTTTACGTATTTTTTTATTTTCTTTTCACCTATCCAAACTACTTCACTAGTTTGTAAATGAGTTAATTCTAAATTCACTTGATAATAAACAACTTTTTTTCTTTTGTAAGCATCAACAATAGTATTGATATCACCTTGCACCATAAAGTCTGCACCTACTTCTAACCCAAACTGTTTCATTGTACTTACAGATGAATTTGTTTGTTGATCAGCACGTTCACCTCTAATTTGTTCACGTTTTTCACCACCTTGAACTAGTCTAATTTTTTGAGATTGAATAAATGAACGTTCAATGTTTTTCATAAAAGTTTCAGCTTCTATATGTTCATGACTTTTATTTTTAACGAAGCCAACAATTACAACTGGTTTTCTTTGGTTTTCTTTTTTGAATTTATTTAACCAAATTTCTCCTAATATTTGTTCCGTTAATGTTTCTGCTGTCATTCTTGAATCTGCATCATTCCATTTACCACTAATATCCATTGTACTATCTGTATCAACTCTACTTACAGTGTGACAACTTTGCACACCTATTACTAATGCACTTGCAAGTGCAATGTTTAAAAATATTTTTTTCATCTTGATTGTTTTATTTGAATAAATAATATAATGTTGTTCCTAGAACAGCTGTTGTTAAAAGAGCATTCCCCCAATTACTTACAGAGTTTGCGTAACCATTTCCACCATTATTGTTTCCATAGTTATTATTATAACCATTATTGTTGTTATAGTATCCATTGTTAGAGTACCCATTATTATAGTATCCACCATTATTATAATTTCCATACCCATTGTTATTTGATGAGTAACAGATGTTATTTGGTTGATGTCTCATTAAACGTCTTTCATGTCGTCTTTGAATACGAGCATTTTTTTCATTTAATTTATTTTCAGTCCAATCATAAGCTACATATGTATCTTGTATAGTTTGCCCTTGGCTTTTTGTAAGCTCAACTGCTTTTTCAGCATATTTAGTTTGACTTTCTTTAAAATTTGGATTTTGATCTGGATTTTGAGCCATTACATTTGTTCCTATTAATAAAGTAAAAATTGCGGTTACTCTTAAAAAAGTTTTCATAATTGTTAATTTTCTGTTAAAGTTACAAAACTTGTGCCAAAAAAACGAATAATTTTTAACATTTACTATTACGGCTTACTTAAACGGTTTAGAAGTATTAATTGTTACATACATATAAATTTATTTTATGTATCTTTATCAAGTAATTAAAATAAAAAAACATGAAAAACATGAAAATAACTTCACTTTTAATCGTATTAATTATTAGTACTGTATCATTTTTTAGTTTTACATCATCAACTGAAAAATCTGAAACTAAAGGAAATACGGCTTGTGAAGTTTATGGTAAAATAAAGTTTGTAACTTATGGTGAAGATTATAAAGTTAAAAAGGTAACATACGGTGAAGATGTAAAAATTAAATGGGTAACATACGGTGAGAATAATAAAGGAAAATGGAAAAAAGTAACATACGGTGAAGATTTTAAAATTAAATGGGTTGATTATGGTGAAGATTTTAGCATTAAAGAAGTAACGTACGGAGAAGGTTGTTAATACATACTCTGTTAATTATTATTAAAAAAAATAGGATTGGCTTATTTTTTGATAATTTTGGAGGGTGAAACAATTATTACTCTTTTCTATATTTATAATCTGTACTAAGATGTCAATCAGTCAAACTGATTCAGTTATAGTTCAGCCAAATTATAACGATTCACTAATTACAATAACAGGAAAAGTAGTTGATACGACTAAACTAGTTTCTTTTTACAATGTGATGGTTGTAAATAAAACTGCTGGTAAAGGTATTTTTGGTAGTTATGATGGTACATTTAAAATCACTGTTAAAAAATCTGATTTAGTAGGTCTATCAGTAACAGGCTATAAAACAAATTACCTTTCATTTAAAAACAAACCGTTTAAAACCAACTATCACGTTACAATATACTTAGACTTAATTTCTTTTACAGCGGAAAAAGTAGAAGTAACTCCTTACAAAACACTTGAAGAACTAAAAGAAGAACGTGCTGCAATTGCAAAACGTGAAACACCAACGGTAACAATTTCTAATGCATTTTCAAGCCCAATCACAGCATTATACGTAGCATTTAGTAAACGTGAAAAAACCAAACGTTTAATTGCTGAAATGGAATATGAAGACCAAAAACGAAATGTGGTAAAAGAAATATTACGTTTATACGTGCATAATGATATTATTGATTTAGAAAATGAAGAATTTGATTCATTTATTACCTTTTTAAATCTAAACGATCACTTTTTAAAAACAGCTAAAGATTATGATTTAATTACATACATTAAATATAAATACGAGCATTTTACTAAGATTAATTCTGAAGGGTTTTAGGTAAGGGAGCTAAATTTTGAGTTTGACCTAATTAAAAAAACGAACTATCGAGTTAACTATTTAACAATCTATATGTTGGACTTGCACATGCCAATACTTCTTCAGAAAGAATTTCGGATTATTCTATAAAAAGTCAAATATTCAAAGATTTAAGCTCAGATTTTTTTATCAATCTTTTAACTGATTCAATATTATCAATAAATTTAAATAAATCATTTTTAATCGTCTTAGCTAAATATTCTTGCTCAAACTGACCTTTAGTAGGCATCAATATAGCTTTTTTATTCAGCAATAATAACTCCATTAACGTTGTATAACCGGCTTTAGATATAATTGTTTTGGACTGACAAAAAAGTTGATTTAATAGTACTGTTGAAGGAAAATAAAAATAATCACAATCACCTAATTTAAAAGATGATTTTACAGTACTTACAATTGCAATTTTATAGTTTAATGAATTAAATAAGTTTTCAATCTTTTTTAAAAATATAATATTCTCTGGATCAG
>Ga0256824_10000294_pt1 | contig 18625 bp, 15 predicted proteins | sample CV67metaG_FD_191570 | JGI IMG/M metagenome (GOLD analysis project Ga0256824, IMG submission 191570) | Hydrothermal vent microbial communities from East Pacific Rise, Pacific Ocean - CV67 | ecosystem: Environmental > Aquatic > Marine > Hydrothermal vents | place: Pacific Ocean: East Pacific Rise...
CCTCTTTTTAACTCTGAGAATGTTAGGATTTTTAGAGGTGCCCTTTATTAATAGATTCTACACAAATGAGGTAAATATGGCTACATACTTTAGTGATGGCAAAAAGTTAGTGAATGTTGAGTACGATGTAATACCTAAGATAAATGATATGATAGATGATATGCGAGTACTCTCGGTCAACTCTAAAACAGATGATGAGTATGCAGTTTTTTTACTCGAACAAAACACGAGAATAACATGTTATATTTTTGATGAGATATTTATAATTGGTAAGGCTGATAGTTTTGATTGTTTAAGTGATGCTATTGAAGCTTGGAATAACGAAGAGATATAAATTTCTTAATGGTGCGATCGGAGGGATTTGAACCCTCACACCTTGCGGCACGAGCCCCTCAAGCCCGCGTGTCTACCGTTCCACCACGATCGCATTAAGATAGAAATTATATCTTTGTAATCTTAAATATAAGAGAGGAAACTAACAGAGATTTTAAAAATCTCTGTTAGAAGTTAGTTAAGATTAACCTAAATAAGGGTTAGCGTAAAGTGCTATAAGAGCAATTACTAGTGCATAAATAACTTGTGCTTCGATCATTGCAAGAGCGATGAACATTGTAGTCATTAGTTTAGCACCAAGACCTGGGTTACGTGCAGTACCAGCGATAGTTGCAGCAGCAGTATGACCCATACCTATAGCTCCACCAAGAGCAGCAAGACCAAGACCAAGACCAGCAGCGATCATTGAGTATGCCTTAAGTGTTTCGTTAGCTACTTGAGCTTCAGATGCGAATGCAGCAGCAGAAAATGCTACTAAAAGAAAAAGAATTTTTTTCATTATATTGTCCTTAAAATTATTACAAAAACGTTCGGATAGCGTAACCTCATCATAAGATGAAGCAACCCACACATAAATGCTAGGATTTCCCTACTTGAAATTGATTTGGGATTATACTCAAAAAGTAATAAAAATGAGTTTAAACTAGATTATGCGAGCAGTAAAAGAACTCCCAAGAGTAATATAACTCCTAAACTTCCATACTCTAAAGATTTTTTCAGATTTGTATTTATAGTAGTGGTTTTCTTACGAATAAGAGAACTTACCAATGCTGAAATAAATATGATGCTACTCATTCCTAAACTCATGGCTAGTGCTGCGAAGAAGCCAAGATAATAGAGATTCATAGCCATAGCAAAAATAAAGACACTTACAGTTCCAGGACAGGGAATAATACCTGCTGAAATTATGAGTGCTAGATCAGTTGAATTTGTATCTATCTTGCATGAATTACAAGCACAGGTTTGTGTATAGGCTTTATACTTCTTATATAAGAGGTATAGAGCAATAAGTATAATCATAATTGCTGATATTTTTGTTGTATAAAATAGGCTCTCATCTATAAACTGTGCTAAAAATGTATCTACTACAAAGTAAACTAAAAGAGTTAGTAAAAAAGCTGAAAATGTATGTACAACACCGATAGCAAGTGATATATATAATGCTTTTGAATACGAACATTCATTTGAAAAGAAATAACTTCCAACAAGTGTCTTCCCATGTCCTGGACCTAGTGCATGAATCACTCCATACACATATGCAAAAAATAGTAAAATCATATATGAATATGGATTGTTCTCCTCTTTTATAGACTTAAAAAGGGACTTAAGTTCTGCTATACTTTTTTCAAGTAGGTTAAGTTGTAGAGTTTTTTCTTTTACCTTTTCTCTCTTTTGAAGCTCTTCTGTGTCTATCTCCTTAGGTAAATTTTCTTGAATATCTAAGGGTGTATAACTAAAGAACAGTGCTGCACTAAAGAGATATAGATTTTGATCAACATATAATGAACTATTTTCTATCTCAACCGATGATGCTATAAAACTGAAATATGATTCATCATCTTCAAATATAAAAGCTAAAATCGACTTATCATCTATAATTAAATCAACTTCACAATCATATGAAAAGATTAGGATTCCATCTATCATTTTCAAATCAAATTTTTTATAACTTGCTTTAATCTCTGAGCTGTCCTGCTGTTCATTTTTTGCATATTTAATCTTTGTGAGCATATTCTTAGGTAATAAGTAATTAACCTTGATTTGCAATATAGTATTTAGTTCTTGTGCATCTAAAATAGTATTTCTATTTTTATCGTATTGCATTAAAATTTCTGATGAATAAATTTCTGAAAATGTCCACTGCATATGAACAGTAGTTAACCTTTTATCTTCAATATCTAATGTTAATTTTACATCTGTACTTGGGCTCATAAGTTGACATGTTGCACATGAATAAAGAAGAGTTCCATACAGAACAAAGCAGTAAATAATTAATTTTTTCATTTTGATTTTATCTTTACTCCAATCATAAATATAATAAGTGAAACAGCAGAGACTAAGATTATAGATGCCCCTGATGTAAGATTATATGTATATGAGAGCCAAAGTCCAACAATAGTAAAAAAACTAGCAATAAACCCCGATACAATCATCATCCAATAGAGCGAAGAGGATATATTTTGAGCTATATATATAGGAATTGTAAGTAATGCAATAACTAAAATAAGACCAACAACCTTAATGGCTACAACAATTGTCATTGCTGATAGCACAAGTATAAGTGTATAATAAAATTTTACATTTATACCACTCAGTTGAGCATACTCACTATCATAAGATACTGCCAATATATCACGATACTTAAAGGTAACTACTAAGAGTATTATGATAAAAAGTATGCCCATAAAATAGAGATCCTCACTGTTTACCGCTAAAATAGAACCAAAAAGATAACTCATCAAATCAACATTATATCCGGGTGTCAAATCTACAAATATTATTCCTATTGCCATTCCAACAGCCCAAATAAGCCCTATAAAAATATCTAATTTATCTCTTTGATTGATAGTTACAAAAGCCATAAAAAGTGCAGCAATAATAGCAAAAATAGATGTTCCTAAAAATATTGGTATTCCTGTAAAAACTGCTATCCCAATTCCACCATAAGCTGCATGGGCGATTCCACCAGCTAGAAACACCATTCTATTTACAACTATTAGTGAGCCAATTATTCCAGCTGCAAAACTAACTATTACACCTGCTATTAAAGCATTTTGTACAAACTCATAAGATAATGCTTCTAACATTTACATTTTCCAAGCATCTCGAGGAGTTCTATTTCACAGATATGATTTGAACCTACCTTAAACTCTTTTTTTAAAGAACTAATATCATGAAATGAGAGTGTTTTGTTGATGTGTGCGACCTTTGATGCATACTCTAGTGTTACAGATAGATCATGACTAACGACTATTATTGTCACTTTTTTGTTTAACTCTTTTAATAAGTCATACACTTGTCTTTGACCTTGTGCGTCAATACTTGATGTTGGTTCATCAAGCAAGATGATTTTTGGATTTGAGTAAAGTGCCCTCGCTATCATAACTCGTTGGCGCTGACCACCAGAGAGTGATGCTATTTTTTCATTTGCTAAATCTTGTATTCCAACTTGTTTTAGTGTCTCTACTGCATGACTTACTTCCGCTTTGGAGTAACCAAAAATAGAAGTTTTTAGAGAATCATCTCCCATCATCACTACTTCTATTACTTTAATTGGAAAGTTTATATTTATATTTGTATTTTGTGGGACATAGCCAATCTGACTCTTAATCTCCTTAGTAGATTCATTTGAAAATTTAATAGAACCCTTTTGAAGATGGTTTATACCTAAAATGAGTTTGACAAGTGTACTTTTACCTCCACCATTTGGACCAATTAGTACTAAAAAATCTTTTTCATAAACACTGAGGTTTATATCTTGAAGTACTAACTCTTTGTCATAGGCGAAGGAGAGCTTATTTGTCTCTATAAGTGCAATGGCTTTATTATTTTGCAATATTTTGTGCCATATTTATTAAATTTTGAGACCAATTTGAATCTAAAGGAGATATTTTTTCTACATGTACATTAGCTTCTTTTGCAATGATTTTAGCACTTTTATCAGAAAATTCTGGTTGAGTAAAAATAATTTTTATATTTTCCTCCTTAGCCTCTTCTATAATCATAATCATCTCTTTTGGTTTAGCACTCTTACCATTTACTTCAACAGCTATCTGTATAAGATTATACTCATTAGCAAAATATCCCCATGATGGATGAAATACCATAAATTTACTATCTTCTTTTATATCTTTGAGTGCATATTTTATCTGCTTGTCAGTCTCTTCAATCTCTTTTTTAAAGTTATCTAAGTTTACCTTATAGAAGTGCTTATTTTTGGGGTCTAAATCTATCAAAGTTTTATAGATACTATCTGCCATAATTGATACATTTTTAGGTGATGTCCAAGTGTGTGGATCAACTTCATTATGATGTACTTCTTCTTCATGGTGATCACCATGCTCATGTTCACCATGGTGATGTTCACTCATTTGTAGTTTATCAACATTAGAACTAATATTGACAATTTTTAAATTAGTATTTTGTGATTTAAATCTATCCAGCCATGTATGTTCAAACTCAACACCTATACTAAAATATATATCAGCCTTTGATATCGCAATCATTTGCGATGCCTTAGGCTCATAGGAGTGAGGAGAGCTACCTGGTTGAACCATTACCGTTACATCTACCATATCCTTTGCTATTTTTTCTACAAAAGTTTTTTCTGGCAGTATACTTACAACTACAATTGGTTTTGCATATGCTATTAGATTAGATAGTATCAAAATCGAGACAATTATTTTTTTCATTTAAACACCTTTTTGTTAATTTGAGCAAAATTGTACTAGCATAGTACTTAAATGCAACTGAGTCGCATATGCATAATAGTTGATAAAGATATTTAATGATAAAATATAGGTATGCAAATAATAAAAATCTTTGAAGAAAACAACTTAAAACTCACATCTGCTCGAAAAGAGCTTATCGAGATACTCAGCAGTGAAAAAAAACCTATCTCTTTTGAAGATATCAAACACAAAATAAGTATGGATAAGGCTACATTTTATAGAAATATCTCAAAGTTTGAAACGAACTCTATAGTCCATAGTTTTGAGTCAAATGATAAAAAGAGGTACTATGAACTACATGGTTTACCACACTCTCATTTTATTTGTAATATCTGTAACCATATAGAATGTTTACAAAATATATTACCTACAAAGATTGAAGGGTACACTGTTTCAGATGTTATTTATAAGGGTGTATGTAAGGGTTGTAATGAGGGAGATAAAGAAGTATAAGCCTAAGCAAATACTTCTTTAGTGAAAATTCTAAGCACGACCTAGAGAAATCTTATTTCCCTTAAATTCTAAAATCTCTACTGTGATTTTTTCGCCTTCACTTAAAACATCAGAAACTTTATCAACTCTTTGATCTGAAATCTTAGAGATGTGAAGTAGTCCGTCTGTTCCATCTGGAAGTTCAATAAATGCACCAAAGTCTACTATGCGTTTAACAGTACCTTCGTGTTTCTCACCTACTTCATACTTTATCTTCTCTTTTTTAGGAGCATTTACGATACCTTCAATATGACCACGAGCACCAGCTACACCAGTCTTATTTTTACCAGTGATTTTCACTTTTCCATCTTTTTTGTCGATGTCGATAGCTACTTCAAACTTCTCTATCATCTCACGAATAGTCTTACCAGCTTGTCCAATTACCTCACCAATAAAAGAAGGGTCGATGTGAAAGAAGTCTACACTTGGTAGAACACCATCATTAAACTCTATATTTTTTTCAGCTTCTTGCATAATGTCGATGATGTGTGAACGTCCCTCTTTGGCTTGATAAAGAGCTTCTTTAAGTACATCTAAAGAAACACCACCAAGTTTGATGTCCATCTGCATTGCAGTGATACCATCTTTTGAACCAGTTACTTTAAAGTCCATATCACCATCATGATCTTCAAGACCCATGATATCTGAGAGAATCGCATACTTATCACCCTCACTTACCATACCCATAGCAATACCAGCGATAGTATCACTTGTCTCGATGTCAGCTGCACGAAGAGCCATATATCCACCACATACAGTAGCCATAGAAGAAGAACCATTTGACTCTAATATCTCAGATACTAAACGCACTGTTTGTCCATCCAAGTCAACTGCTGGTGCTAAAGCACGCTTTGCTAGATTACCATGACCGAGTTCACGACGCTTAGTTCCCATTACTGGACTAGCCTCACCAACTGAAAAACCTGGGAAGTTATAGTGAACCATAAAGTTCTCATTTTGAGTTGCACTTTCTGTTAAAGATTCAAACATCTGTGCATCTTTTGGTCCACCCATAGTTAACACTACTAGAGCCTGCGTTTGACCACGAGTAAAGAGACATGAAGAGTGAGCATTTGGAAGAACATTAGTATCTATAGTAATAGGTCTAACCTCTGTTAAAGCACGACCATCTGCACGAATGTTTTCATTTAAAATCTGTGCGCGAACCTGCTCTTTTTTTACTAGGTTTACGGCATCTTTAAGTTGTACTTCTAACTCAACAGTTGCCCACTCTTCTTTCGTTTCTAAAATAGCCTTACGAAGTTGTCTAAGTGCAGTTGAACGTTCTGATTTTGCCATCTGATTCATTGCATCTTTAATTTCAGCCATACAGTTATCTCTCACATAAGTTACCATCTCTTCATTAAGAGCATGTGCCTTAAGGTCAAGTGCTACCTGCGTTTTTCTTAGAGGTGTAAATGCTGCTTCGTACTTCGCATTTGATGCAAAAAGTTCTGCTTGAGTTTTTTCAAATATCTCTACAAGTTCATCTTCACTCATAGCATTTGATACATGAGAGCTAATAACTGCTCCACTCATTGTAGGGTCAAGCATAGGATCAACTACCATATCAGTAACTTCTACTTTAGTACCACCAAAAGCACGCATCTCAATCATAAGAAGGTCATCTTTAGTACCTGAAAGATATAGGTCTAAAGTTGACTCTTTAAGCTGAGAAAGAGTTGGATTTAAAACTAACTCTCCATCAACCTTTGCAGCACGAACAGCAGATACAGATACATTTATATCTATGTCTGAAGTAAATAGTGCAGCTGAGGCTGCGTTTAATGCTAGAACTTGTAAGTCTGACTCGCTATCAGCAGAAAAAGTCATTATTGTTACTTGAGTTGGATGACCAAAACCTTCTGGGAAAAGTGGACGAAGTGAACGGTCAACTATACGAGAAGTAAGTGTTTCAAAATCACTAGGCTTTGTTTCACGTTTGAAAAATCCACCCGGAATCTTACCAGCTGCATATGTTTTCTCAATATACTGAACTGTTAGAGGAAGAAAATCACCCTTTACTATCTCTGTCTCATCAATCACAACAGTTGCAAGAATAACTGTTTTACCTGACTTAATCCAACATGCACCATTTGCTTGTTTTGCAACATCTCCAAAAGAGTACGACTCTTCTCTATTTTCTAACTCTAAACTTACATCATATTTCATTCATTTTCCTCTAATATTTTTTCTATTTCTTCTTCGTCTATCTCTTCGAACTCTTCATAATATAATGATGTTTCAACAAAATCATCTATATCATAAAGAAAAAAGATATTATCAACAAAGGGCTCTAACTGCTCAAGTACATCACTCGGCAGAACTCCAACAGCGATATAAACTGCTTTTGGTTTTTGCGTTAGTATAGTTTTGAGTGCTGTCATAAACTTACTGCCAGTCTCACTTCCCTCATCAACTAAAAGAACTATCTCATCTTTCATTGATCTAAAAGGGCGACCTTTTCTATACTGATAAATATAGCTAAGTATACTCTCTTCATGCTTTCTATGAGCTTCTCCATAGATATAATCGTACTTAATGTCAAACGCAGCGACAAGTGCTTCGTTAATAACTATCTCTTCTGTTTCACTTACTCTTGCCACTTCACATTCAGAATTGTGTGGGGCTAGGATAGCTGCACTAAAGAGAATATCTAAAGGGTTATCAAGTCTCTTTTTTAGCGATGCTGCTATTTTCAGTCCGCCCTTAGATACTGCTACTATATTCCAAGACTCCTCTTTAAGCTTACTCATAGGTATTACATCAAGAAGTCTAGTAGCAGCTTCTTCACGGTTTTTGAGGACATTTTTATAGTTTTTCATTTTACTTGTCTCCTTTCTTATTCTTCTGAGAGTTTAAAGTTCAAAAATGATGAACCGTTTGCTTGCATAAATGGTTTTAATACTAGTGTTAAAAAGATATATCTATCATAAACGGATGAAGCTTTTGAAACTCCATTTTCTTGAATAAGGACAGGTCTATTGTTTTCACTATATTTTAAACCAAAGTCCCAACATCTCTGTTTATACATAAACCCAATGTCCATACTTTTTATTTCTCCAGCTTCTCTATCGTAGTTGTAAGCTGCTGAGTAGGAGTAGTGTTTGTTGTAAGTATAGCCTATTGATGTCGTTAGATAATCTGTATGTTGAGGAGTATAGCCAACTGCTCCAACTGCCACTACAGGTCTTATGTATGAGTTTCTATACAGATGCGAGAGTCCTAAAGAGACTCCATAGCCAGATAAAGTAAGCGAGTTAAAAACTTTTGAGAAGTTTTCATGTTCATAGTTATAAAACATGTTGTTATAATAAGACAAATATGAAGTTACCTTATAATCAAGTTCATTTTCTAAGTCCCCAAGCTTATCACTATTTACACTTGATTTTGCTATTGTTTGGGCAACTCTATGATAAATAAACTCATCTCCATAAGAGTCAAAAAGATACTGAATAAACTCTAGTTTTGTCTCGTCTTTTACATCTGTTAGATTGTAAAAATCACATCTTGAATCATCTTTATTTGTATCTTTAGAACAGAAGTCTTTGTTATCATCATAGTAACCATGACGAGACTCTTGTCCAAGAAAGTTATGAGTAACACCAAAACTAATAACATGACTTAAGTTCTCATAAGCACGTGTCAGTTGTGTAGATGCTGATAGTGTATGGTTATTTCTTAAAAAATAACCATCATTATAAATCTTTGCAGTGTTTAAGTCTGAGCCACCAAAACTACTCTGTTGTAGATAAAAGTCTGAACGATAAGAGATATTTAAATACTCATCAAACAAAGACGTTTGTAGTGTAATAGGAATATTTATATCAGTCTGAAGAGCTGTTTTCCCCTCTTCTCTTTCTATATTTGTACTTTGAACATCTAAAGAGTAAAGTAAATGGTCATCTAAGAGAGTATTGATATAGTTATGGTACTGAAGGGTAGGAAGTTTTTGTAGTGTCGCAGCATTTGACTCAAGTGTTAAGTCTTGGTAGTATTTAAAGTATGCAGCTACATAATTTTCATCGGTATTATAAAACATATTCACTCGAGATAAGAGCTGTTGTGCTGTTGAGTTGTTAAGTTTGTCACTTGAAGCTAGGTTGATATAATCGACATCATTCATATGCTTTGCATCAACATAGATAACACTATCCCCTTGGAGGTCAAAACCAAACCACTGTTCAACAAAGTTGGTATTTTGATATTTAAAATCGAACCCATAATGAGATCTATTTTGGAGGTTCTTCTCTTTATAGTAGTGCTCTTGTTCTTTAAAATAGCCAGCAGTAAATTCTCCACCTGACGTTTTAGAATCAAGGAATCTAAAGGTTTCATAGAGTCCCGAACCTCTACTTGTTCTAATTTGTGGTTTTAGCTCTAAATCCCACCATGACTGTTCTGCAATATAAATAGGCTGTTCATAAAAGAAGCCTTCATCGCCAGAAAGTCCTAAAGACGGCATCAAAAGACCAGTTCTTCTAGTTGTATCTAATGAATAACCAAAATAAGGAAGATAAAACACAGGCAAGTCACCAAGATAAAATCTTGTGTTATAAAGGTTTAGCCACATCGTATCAGAATTATAATCAGAACCAGAGAACTCAAGACTCCAGTCTGGATCTGTTGGATTACAACCACTTGTCATTCCAGCAGTTATATCTATGTCCTTATCTTTAGCCTCAGCCTTATCTGCACTTATCCATACCTTTGATTCTTTATCCGTCATAAAAAATGGTTGAAAAAGTTTCTCTTTTTTCTTGATATTTAATTTTGCATATTTTCCAAGGATTTTATAATTACCATTATAGTTCACACGAATATTTTCAAAGAGTTCCAAATCACCACTAGCTCTATTGTAAATAGCCTTGTCTGCCGTTAAAAGATAATCTTGATAGAGAACTGTAACTCCGCCAGAAGCGATAACAGTTTCTCCTTTTGAGTCCATATTTGAAGCATATATTTCTACTTTTTCAGCTGCGTTTAGCAAAAGTGTCACAAAAAGAAGGAGGGAGAGGAGTCTAAGCATCTATTACTATTGTTCTTGCTGTTTTATCATGCCATGTTTGACGAGTTTGATCGAGCATTCCCCATAAGAAACCAAGATACAAAAACAATTCACTTATAACTCTAAAAATTGCACGATTGATTGAAACTACGACATTTGGAGACTGGAAAGTTTTTATCTCTATAACTCTTATCTTCATCGTAATTTTACCAAGAGTTGCCCCATACTGAAGAACAAAGAAAGCTTGATAGATAATCTTCATCATCATAAACTCTAAAACAAAACTGTTAGTTACTATAATCATCTCTTCAAGTGTTTTAGCACCCATAAAAGAGTCCCATAGTGCAAATATCAACAAAAATGAAAGTAATACTTCATCAATTATAAATGCTGCTGCTCTTTTTTTCAATGGTGCTAATGTCAACTCTTCTCTATAGAGTAAGTTTTGCAACTCTTCGTTCAATGTTCTTTCCTAAAGTGCTTGGTAAGCGATATCAGTACGGATTTTCTTACCTACAAAGTGAACTTGTCCACATCTAAGGTATGCTCTATCTCTTGCTTCTTTAATAGTGTCACCTAAGCCTACACAGACTAAAACACGTCCACCATCAGCATATAAAACACCATCTTCTTCACTTACACCAGCATAAGAGATATGTGTATATTTTTCTATTGTCTCATGAAGTACTTCATCTTCTACGATTTCAGCAGGAGTTGAAGATGAATAAGGGTAGTTTCCACTAGCCATAACTACACCAACTGCATACTGTTTAGAGAACTCAACATTTATTTCACTTAAACGATTTGTTGAAGCTTTTAAGAACATATCTGAAACACTAGAAGTCATAAGTGGCATAAGTATTTCACACTCAGGGTCACCAAAACGCACATTGAACTCTAGTGTAATTGGTTCGCCATTAACAACCATGATTCCGATAAACAAAACACCTTCAAAAGGAGCACCCTCTTTTTTCATACCATCAAGAGTTGGAACGATTACTCTATCTCTTACTTTTTGGTAAAGCTCTTCATCAACAAGTGGTGTTGGAGCATAAGCACCCATACCACCAGTGTTTGGACCTTGGTCTCCATCAAGTAAGCGTTTATGATCTTGTGCCGCTTGAAGAAGAATATAGTCGTCACCATCACAGATAGCGAACATAGAAAGCTCAAAACCATCAAGAAACTCTTCAACGATTACTTTTTTACCTGCATCACCAAAAGATTTTCCACTTAACATCTCACCGATAGCTTTTTTAGCTTCATCATGACTCATAGCTATGATAACGCCCTTACCACCACAAAGACCATCAGCTTTTACAACGATAGGTGCAGTTAATGTATCTGTAAATTTGTATAAGTCTTCAATAGAATCACTCTCTATATATGCAGCTGTAGGAATATTGTATTTTGCTAAAAAGTTTTTCATATAAACTTTTGAGCCTTCAAGTTGTGCAGCCTCAGCAGATGGACCAAATATAGTAAGACCTTGTGCTTTAAAAATGTCAACAACACCATCGACTAAAGGAGCTTCTGGACCAACGATTGTAAGTTCTATATTCTCTTCTTTTGCAAACGCAGCTAAATCATTATAATCTTTGATATTTAGATTAGTTCCTAGCTGAGTTGTAGCACCATTTCCAGGTTGAAAAAACAGTTCATGCTCTTCTTCTTCGTTCTTAATCGCTCTAGCTATAGAGTACTCACGCCCACCACTACCTAAAATCAAAATTTTCATACAAGACTCCATAAATATATATCTAAATTATTTTTGAGAATTATAGCATATCGCTTATTAAAATAAGAAGATACTCTTCTCAGGATTCAACTTCTTTTTGCTATAATATTTTTTATCAAATAAGGATTTTTTTAATGTATATCCCACTTATGGCAAGAGTTGAATCTTTGCCTCCTCTACCCCAATCTGTTCTAGAACTTGAAAAACTTTTTACATCTGAGTATCCAGAGATTAATGAGCTAGTTGATGTTATATCTCGAGACCCATCTCTCACTGCTGATATACTCTCTAAGGTTAATGCCCCTTTTTATGGTTTCACCCAACAGATCAACTCACTTACACAAGCACTAACTCTCTTTGGTTCTTCTCAAATCAGAGCTATGATTCTCGCATCAAGTATTCAAAAATGTTTTGAAGTCGACCTATCACCTTATGGCATTACAACTACAGAATTTTCAAAAATTAGTAGCATGCAAAGTGAACTAATTTTTCAATGGTATATGGAAATAGATATCACCTTGGCAAGAGAGATAACACCTATAGCATTTTTGATGGAGATTGGTAAAATTTTAATTGCTAAAGATATTTTAGGAAAAGAGAAGCAAGAAGATTTTCTAAAAGATTTACACACCTATACAGATATTAGTGATGTTGAAAATATCTATACAATGATGAGCACTCCAGAGGTAAATGCTTTAATATTTAAACAACTGAACTTAAATAAAACATTTACAGAGACCATGCGCTATTTTAATGATGAAGAGAGTGCCCCTAAAAGCATGAAAGAGACTCTATTTGCCTTGCAAACAGTTCAAAAAATTATCAATATTAGAGAACAGTTCAATGAGGAGACAATCAATGGGGTAATGCATACACTCAAAGAAAAATCTTACGATGTAAATTCACTACAAAGAGTTATCAGACGTATACAAAACAAATATATGAGGGTAGATTAAGAGTTTTTAATATACTTATCAATATCTTTAAAAAGCTTTTCTAAACTGCTAGTGTAGAGTTCAATGAGAGTGTCCCAGTGACTTCGCTCTCCTTTTTCAAATTCATATTCCATTGTCGCAGCATGTTCGCATAGGTTATAAGCTCCTATATTTAGAGATACATCTTTCATATCCATAGCTTTTATACGAGCCTCTTTAAACCTACCTTCTTTACACAACTCTTCTAATGTTAAAGCTGAGTTTGTATACATTATTTTAAAGTCTTTGAGTATTGAGCGATAAAATTCTTTATCATTATCGCATCGCCCTAATCCAACCTCAATTGAAAGTTCTTCATAACCTTCACTATGTATCGCTTCTATTGATTTAATATTATTTATTTTTACTTTGGGAGCATTAAAAATATCCAGAATTTTCTTATAAAATATATCTATAATAATAGGTTTAGTTATATAACCTTGCATCCCACTCGATAAGGCTTTCTCTATAGATTCTTCCATAGCGTCTGCTGTTAATGCTAAGATAGGAAGTCCCTTATGCTCTTTATGCTTACGTATCTCTTTAGTTGCTTCATAGCCATTCATAATTGGCATATTTATATCCATCAAAACAAGGTCAAAATCAGGTTTACTTAGTACTAAATCAACTGCTTCTTGCCCATCAACTGCAAAGGTCAAACTTATATTTGTATCGCTAAGTAAACCTGAAATTACCTTATGGTTCAGTTCATTATCTTCTACTACTAAAACTCTTTTTTCACTTATCTCTTTGAGTTTACTTTTTATATTTATTTTGCTTGATTTAGAGTTTAGATTTTTTGTTACGTAAAGTTCAACTATCATATTAAGAACATTTTGTTGTGTGAATGGTATCTTTAGATAGGAATCGATTATTAAATTATTTTCAACCTTATTATGGCTAGTGTCATATAATTCTTTTAAAACAACTATTTTAAATTTATGTTTATTTTGCATATCTCGTATAAATGATAAAGCACTCTTAGTTAAATTTGAGTAGTTAACTATGACAATGTCATACTGCGTTTCTTTGTCAAACACTACACCATCAAAAGATGGAATTGCATTTACTTTATAGTTAAAATATGTCATATATTTACTGAGTAGGACAACATTGTGCGTTGCTGATTCTACTATGAGTACTCTTTTGTTGAGTAGTTTTGAAGATGGCAGTCTATACTGGCGTTTATTTTCTGCATCCTTAAGGTGAAAGTCTACATAAAAGGAGAATGTACTTCCTACCTCTTTTTTACTACTTACTTTTATTTTTCCATTCATTAGCTCAACTAACTGCTTAGAAATAGCCAAGCCTAAACCTGTACCACCATACTTTCGACTTGTTGAGTCATCTGCTTGAGAGTAGGTTTCAAAAATACTTCTAACTTGATCAGGTGTCATACCTATACCCGTATCTGAAATTACAAAATCCAAGGTTACACTCTCGCCAAAGCTAGCAAGTTTTTTGACTGTTAAACCAACCTCTCCATCTTTTGTAAACTTTACAGAATTTGAAAGTAAATTTATAAGTATCTGTCCTAAACGCAGAGAATCACCAACAACCAACGAAGGAACATCTTCTTCAATGTCTAGTGTAATATTTACATTATTGTTTTTTGCTTGCATCGCTACAATATTTATTGTATTTTCTACAATATCATTAATATTAAATTCTGCTTTTTCAATTTTTATCTCTGCCTCTTCAAGCTTTGAAATATCAAGAATATCATTCACTATATTTAGAAGGTGCTGTGCAGATACTTCTATCTTTTGAACATAGTCTTGCTGTGACTTATTTAAGTCATTCTCTAATACCAAATGAGTTAAACCAATAATAGCCGTCATAGGTGTTCTCAACTCATGAGAAGCATAAGATAAAAACTTCTCTTTTTTCTTCACCTCTAAAATAGTTTGAGAAAGTTTCCCCTGAGTAATAATCTCTTTTGCAATAGATGTATCTCTCTCTTTTTTAGCAACCATAAGCAAACGCACCAAATACAAGAACACTATAAAAAGGATGAAAAATAGATACTTCCAGAGATTATTATAAGTTATTTCACTCTTTTTTATCTCAAGAGGCACTATCTTCTCTTCTATTTTTACTTCGACCTTCTTTGGAGCTGTCTCTTGAACTAATGGAGTGGGTAAAACAAGTTCTTTTTTTACTTCTACTTCGATCACTTTGGGCTTTAAGATAACTTCCATTTCTTTTGGTTTTAACGCAACTTCTATTTCTTTTGGTTTAAGTTTTGTTACATATATATCATCATACTCTAGTCGTAATGTATCAAGCACTTCTTGTAAGACTTCTTTATCTCTAAAAGGTTCAGCATATGTAATAAAGTGCTTTCCTGATTGTCTTACAGCAAATTCAAAATCATAATTATTTTCAAGTAGGATAATATTTTCATGTTTTTGGATAAATTTCTTAATTTTTATGAGTGATGTTTGTGCATCATCTTCTTGTACAAAGGAGCCTATTCTAATCGTTCTAAGGTATTGGGCATTTAGGGTTGTAATAAAAAGTAGTAGTGTGAAAATTTTTAATAGTTTGTTCAATCGAAGCCTTAAAATATTATGTGATAAGATTATACAGGAAAGTAGTGACATTTTGGTGAGTTTAGTTAAATATTATATAACCCAAATAGCCGTTTCGCAATTGGCTTGGTTCTAAAAGCCTAATTTAGGAGAAGAGAGAGCTTTTTAACGGCGGCATTTTCTCGTTGTAGTAAAACAACTCAAACGAAAGTGTCGACTCACAAAAGCTCTACATGTTCTCAATTTGAATATGTAGAACCCTCATTGGTGCGATTAATCGAACTACTCAGATTATTATCTTTATTATACAAAAAGCTTACTTATGTTTTTTTGAAAACTCATATTAATGTTAAACAACTTTCAATTGTTTTATCTTTAGAAATCTGATACTTAATACTCTTTGGTAATGCTTTTGCAGTTGTTTTACCTATTACTATCACACTATTTGAGCTATATATCTCATTGGATTTTAAAAAGCAATGCACACTTGAGGGCGATGTGAAAATAAGAGCTGCGTTTTTATCAATACTAAGCTCTAAGATATCAGAGGAGCACTGACTCTCGTACACAATAGTCTCATCTATATCAAAGCCTCTCTTATTACATACACTCACAAAATCAGAAGCGACTGTTTTTGCTCTTAAGTAGAGCCATTTAGTATCTTTTGGATATTCAACAATTTTATCTACTAAAGTGTCTCCATAACCTTCACCAACAGCAAGTACCTTGCCACCTAACTCCTCATAACTTTGTGCAGTCATCAGAGATATACAGAGAGCTTTTTTATCTATAAATGCCTGCGTTTTATATGCTTTGAGTGCATTACTAACCTGTTTGGATGTGATGATAAGATAATCATATTTAGAAAAGTCTATTTTAGGATTTAAAAGTTTTATATCAAGAGAGTTAACGCTTATAGCATTAGGATGAGAAGAAGTCGAAAAGAGATAAGTTTTACACATAGGGTGAGAGATTAAATCTCTACTCCCACTCTATAGTTGCAGGTGGTTTACTTGAAATATCGTAAACAACACGGTTAATACCGTCAACCTCATTAATGATTCTACGAGAGATTCTCTCAAGTAAATCATGTGGTAAATGAGCAAATGTAGCAGTCATACCATCAACTGCCTCAACAACTCTTACACAAGCCGTATTGTCGTATGTACGATTATCACCCATAACACCAACACTTTTAACATTTAAAAGCACTACAAATGCTTGCCATGTTTTAGCATAGTATCCACTCGCTTTTAACTCATCAAGTAAGATAACATCTGCTTCACGAAGAATAGTTAAGTCTGGAACATTAACATCACCCATGATTCTAATTGCAAGACCAGGCCCAGGGAATGGGTGGCGGTTTATCATAGATGAAGGAAGACCTAGCTCTAAACCAATTTTACGTACTTCATCTTTAAATAACTCACGTAATGGTTCAATAAGTTCAAAATCCATCCAATCAGGAAGGCCACCAACATTATGGTGAGATTTGATAACTTCAGATGGACCATTTACAGAGATAGACTCGATAACATCAGGATAGAGTGTACCCTGTGCTAAAAACTTAATGCCATCATGCTTTTTAGCTTCTTTTTCAAACTCTTCGATAAAAGCATGACCAATAATTTTTCTTTTTTGCTCTGGATCACTGATACCTTCAAGTCTTCCTAAAAAGTTATCAACTGCATCAACAGTTATCAAAGGCACTTTGAGGTTGATTTTAAAAACTTCTTCAACCTGCTCTTTTTCACCTTTTCTTAAGAGTCCGTTATCAACAAAAACAGGTACTAGTTGATCACCAATAGCTTCATAAAGTAAAGCAGCAACAACAGAGCTATCAACTCCACCACTTAGACCACAAAGAACCTTTCCTGTCCCTACTTTTTCACGAATCATTTTGATTTGTTCTTTTAAGAAGTGCTCCATTTTCCATTTTTCAGTAACACCACAAATATTTTTTGCAAAGTTACGAAGCATTAGGTAACCCTCTTCTGAGTGTTGTACCTCTGGGTGAAACTGCATAGCATAAACACGTTTCTCTTCGTTTGCAATAGCTGCAAAAGGAGAGTTCGCAGAAGTTGCGATAGGTGCAAAACCTTCTGGAAGAACATCAACCTTATCAGAGTGACTCATCCAGACGATTCTTTCATCATCACAATCAGCTAAAAGAGGAGAAGCAGTTTCTAGTTTTAACTCAGCTTTTCCATACTCATGATGATCAGAGCGAATAACACTTCCACCAAAGTCAACAGCAATTCTCTGCATACCATAACAGATACCAAGAACAGGAATACCCATAGAGTAAACACCTTGATCTACTTCATAAGCATCTTCGTTATAAACAGAAGATGGACCACCAGAGAGTATAACTCCCTTAGGACCTTTTGCTTTAATCTCTTCTACTGAAGTATGATATGGAAGAATTTCACAGTAAATTTTGTCTTCGCGAAGACGACGAGCTATAAGTTGAGTATATTGAGAACCAAAATCTAAAACGATGATGCTAACATTTGTCATATAAAGACCTTTAAAATATGGGATAGTTTAATTATGCAATAATAGCGAAATGTAGATTAATTTTTGATTTGGCATGAGAAATTGAAGGTTTGTTCCCACTTAAATGTGGGAACATAAAAAGAGTTCTAAAGAAAGTGTTGATTAACCACCTATTCCTAGAACCATAAACTGTAGGTACCAAACAGATACAGAAACGATATAACCAACTAAGATTGTCCATGAAAGTTTCATATGTGAACCAAAAGTATAAATACCATGTAGTTTACCCATAACACCAACACCAGCCGCTGAACCAAAGCTAATCAAAGAGCCACCAACACCTGCTGTTAAAGTAACTAACATCCACTGTGCTAAAGGTAAATCAGGACTTGCTTTAAGTACTGCTGACATTACTGGAACATTATCAACTATTGCTGAAAGGAAACCAACACCAACATTTACATAAGTTGGGTCAAACATATCGTAAAGTTTTACAGCGTGACCTAAGAAACCTGCAAAGTGTAAAGCACCAACTGCCGCTAAAATACCAAAGAAGAAAAGAAGTGTATCGTTCTCAATTTTTGCAACTGATTTAT
>Ga0256824_10000295_pt1 | contig 18622 bp, 10 predicted proteins | sample CV67metaG_FD_191570 | JGI IMG/M metagenome (GOLD analysis project Ga0256824, IMG submission 191570) | Hydrothermal vent microbial communities from East Pacific Rise, Pacific Ocean - CV67 | ecosystem: Environmental > Aquatic > Marine > Hydrothermal vents | place: Pacific Ocean: East Pacific Rise...
CCAAATCTCTTGGACGCTCAACCACCACTTTTAGAGCCATGATTTTGTTTATATTCTCTTTGATAAAAGATTCAAAACTCTCCAAATAATCTTCAGGCTTAGTAATCTGATTGCCCTCTTTGTCTATGCCGTAACCTCTTGTGATACTTAGTATCTCATCTTCATGGCTAGAGATAACCATATCACTCTTGTTGATGTTTAACCCCTCACTCAAATCACGAATAAGAGGAATAAAAGGAGAAATTTTCTGAAAAAACATTCCCACAGCTCGGCTCTTCATCTTTTTTATCCTGTTTGGTAATTTTTTTAAATCTATCTCAAACTTTTTACCCAATAATACATCTATCATGCTCAATGGCTCTTTTGCTTCAGGATATTTTTCTATATTATCAACCCTTCGTGCTATATTTTGAAGCTTCACTACCAGTTGGTCTTTAACATTTTCAGCATGGGTTTTATCTCCATCTCCACCCAACATATCGCCACTACTTTGATAAGAAATCTCTTGGTTTAGCTCATCTATAAGCTGTTCTATTGAGACATCTACCTTTTGTACTATTGGTTTCATGGTGTCTACTTTCTCTAACACCTTATGCAATCCAACAGCATCATAGATAGAGAAGACATCTTTCTCTATCTCTGGGCATAGGCGTGTGGCTCTTCCTTTCATCTGCTCATATAAAATACGTGAACGAACTCTTCGCAAAAAGACAATATTAGAGATAGTTGGTACATCTACCCCCGTTGTCAAAAGGTCAACGGTTACTACCACATTTGGTAGGCGTTCATTTTTATACTTTCTTATAGCCTCTTGTGGGTCACGAATAGAGCCTGTAATCTTCATAACAGCATCATTCTCTTGGTTACCATGAAACTTATCAAAGGCTTTTTTCATCTCATTTACTACCAAGTCGGCGTGAATATCACTTACACAAAAAATAAGCGTCTTCTCTTCATCCATAGGGTTTAGATAGTTTTGGGCTAACTCTTCGCAGATAATACGGTTAAAGTTTTCATTTAAAACAGATTTGTTAAACTGCTCCACCTCAAAATCAAGCTCATCTTTGAGCAGTTCTGTACGCACTTCGCCCAAAACATTTATTACCTCCACCTCGCTCTCTTTTTCAAAAGAGATTCCATTTTTACTTAATGCCGTCTCAAAATTATAAGGTGGTTCAGAGTCTACCAAATATCCATCAAGCACAGCTTCACGATAAGAGTAGGTAAATACAGGCATTCCAAATATTTCGCTGGTATGTTTGGCAGGGGTAGCAGTAAGACCGATACGAACAGCATCAAAATAGTCAAGAACACGCCTATAAGATGATACATAATCATTCAAATTTCTAAGCTCCATCTCCCCTTCGGTCATATCAGCATCAAGTGTATAGCCTCGGTGTGCTTCATCAACTACAATACAATCATAACGACCAACAGGAACAGACTCTTCGGAGTCAATAACTCGTTTAACCATCGCCTGAACAGTTGCTACATGTACACGTGTTTTAGTGTCAGGCTCTTTGTCGGTTAGCTCTTTAACATCATATATCTCACTAAATGTAAAATTTCCTTCGGGTCGCATCTCGGCAAAGGCATCTTGAGCTTGTGTTCCTAGTGTGCTTCTATCTACTAAAAAGAGTATTCGTTTAAAAACTCCTGCTTTTAAAAGTCGATACATCAATGCAATAACGGTTCTTGTTTTTCCTGTACCTGTTGCCATTGCCAAAAGTATGGCTCGTTGTTGAGAAGAGATTGCTTTTTCTACCTTTAAAACAGCCTCTTTTTGATAATCTCTAAGCCCCAATGATTTCCACTGCTCATCACTGTGTAGTTTTTTAAGTACCTCTTCTTGGTTCTGTAGTAACAAATCTTCTAAATCTGTTGGAGTGTGCCATGCTAAAAGTGGTCTTGATTTATTGGTAGGGTTACGCAAATCACGAAACCAAATACCACTTTTGGTCTTTAGTTGGTTTTGAAACTCACGCCCATTGGTCGAAAAGGCAAAAGGAACAGAGTATGTTTGATTTCCATCACTATGAATAAGCCACTCTTTTAACTCTAAAGTTATATCCTCTTCTTTAGCAATCTTCTCTACATCATCAAGAACAATATCACGGCTATACTCCTCTGCTTGGCGTATATCATCGGCTATATCATTATTAAACCTCTTTGCCTCTACCACACCAACTGGTTTAAGCCCAACAAAAAGAACATAATCAGCTCTTGTATTGCTCTTTGAGTGTGGATTATAACAAGCCCACTCTGCAATTGCCATATTTTTTCCCTCTTGTGGTCTTGTCCCTTTTTGGTAGTCAAGAGTTTTGCTATCTGCTTCCCACCCTGCATCACGCAACTTTGCATCAATTATCTCTCGTGTCTCATCTTCGCTAAGGTTAATCCTAGAGGCTGTTCTTTTTGATTTGGCTTTATAGTAATCTTGAAGTTTTTTATCTTCATCTTTGCTACTCTCTTGTGCATTTAGTTTTAAGAGTTTTGTTTCAAACTCTTTTTTCATCGCTTCAAGTTGGCTATTTTTACTCTCTAAAAGCTGTTGATAGGTCTCTTTTTGGGCTTTAATATCATCTAGTTTATCTTTAGTATCATAAGGAGTCACAAACTCTCTCTCTTGATAATGTTCATTCTCTCCAAAAGTTCTATGATACCATATTGCTAATTGATGAGCTTTTTTAAGTGTATTTACAGAGTTTTGAAGCGTTGTCTCATACTCATGAACAGCCTTATTACCACGTTTACGAATAGTATGAAAAAGCTCTTTTACAACATAATCTAACTTAAGTCTATAGGTCAAAATTCGTATTAAATCATTTTGATTACTATACTCATAAGATGGAATATTTAACTTAGAGGCAATATCTTTTGCAATAGCCTCTGCAAACTGACGTATCTTAACCAATGTAGTATTTGGGTCAATCCTATAAAACTCTTCGGCAGTAGATACAAGCTGAAAAAAAACAGGGTCATAAGCTTTTAAAAAAGAGAAGTTTGACTTCCAAACCATTGGCTTTACCATAGAAAGAGGTTGCACCCCAACCAAAGAGGCATCAGAAACAACTTCATCTACCTTCTCAACCTCTTTAGGTTCTAGTTTTTTCTCATAACTAGGTCTAACTATTTTTAGCTCTCCAAAACTGCTTACAACTTTACTCTTTTTTTTCTTTTTTGCCATGAGGTTTTCCTGAATTTATTTGCTTAATTAGTTTAACATATTTTCTTAATAGATACTATTCTTTTAACTTTAAAATAAAATCTAAATTAAAAATAAATATCTTTTATTTTTCTATATTTCAAAAAAAATCAATATAATAGTTTGAAGCTCACTTCTCTCTCTTCCCTTCCATCTTCATAATTTTATCCTCTATCTCTTCAATAGTCATATTTGGGTCTAATTTTCTATACATTTCAATAATCATACCACCTACTTTTACTTCATCTTTGTACCCAAGTTTTCCATTCATATACTCAGAGAACTTATTATCTTCTTTATGCTCTTTAAATAAATCTATAGTCTTTTCTATCTCTATATTATTCATACCTTGTTTAGTAACTTCTTTCCAAAATTCCATAGGAATAGATGTCTCTTTTTTTGCCTCAATACCCTTAGATACGATTGTTGCACCAATAGCTTTTCTAGCTAACTTATCTTCTGTCTTTGCATTATTGAATTTTTCCATATCTAATTCTACTTCATTCTTTAAATGCTCAATATAATCAGATATTTTTTCAAAATCTTCAGGTTTTTTATCTGACTGAATTGCCTTTGCTCCAAGCTCATCAATTTTATCATCACTCGCAATAACATTAAGTATCTTACCTATTGTTTCTATTACATTAGCAATTGTTTCAAGATGTTTTCCTGCTACTTCCAACAACTTCGTTGCTCCTGAAACTAATCCTCTACCAACAGTAGAGACTACACTACTTACTACTGAAATAGCACTACTTGCAAAACCAATTATTGCTCCAAACATTATTTTATCCTTCTTAAAATATTTTTATCTTTCATTGTAAATTTCACTTTACCCTCTAACACTTCATTTAAAAAATTTTTCAAATAAAATATCTTCTCCTCTATCGTCAATCCTACTTCACTTTTATAAACTTTCAACCCAATGTATTTTGCAACAAAATCTAATTTCTTACTCAAATCATTGATAATTAAATACTGCTTTAAATCAAAAGAAAACTCTTCTGAAAAATTTTCACAAATACTACACCATCCCTCTATCAATTCATTGGAACTTGAAAACTGCAAAAAGCTTTCTACCTCTTCTATGCTTGGTTTTCTTTTCCATAATTCTAATCCTGAAATTACTCCTCTCTTATACTCTTTTTGATAATAGATGAGTGCCAATTTTCTAAGTTCAGAAATTTTAATAATTTCTAAATCAGTAGTACTCAATTCATCCAACTCTTTTACTTGCACTTGAATGGCTTTATTTAAATGTTGACTAGATACGATAGCACGACCCACTTCTAAATTTGAAAGAAAATCTTTTTGTTCATCTTCTAAAGCCATTGTATTACCTATTGCCTCTTTATCATCTTTTGCAAAAAGTTTATGAACAATTTTTGTATTGGTGTTTTTTAAAACTTCAGGTGTAAGTTTATTGGGTATTTGGTCAACAATAATCAAGGCTTCCCCATATTTTCGTACTTCTGCTAACATATCTGAAAAGACTTCTACACCAAGTTTCTTATTTGGATTGTCTCCTGCTGAATATTTTGACAATAATCTATGAGCTTCTTCAATAAGTGTTATATGTCTAAATCTTCTACCCTTAGCTCTATATTCTTCATAATTAACACGAATAGCTTCATTTAGATTAGTTAAAATAAATCCCATAATTAATGACTTTTCACTAGGGTTTTTAATCTCTTCAAGCTCTAATATAACATCTCTTTTTACCAACTCTTTAAAATCAATAGATCTAGGTGTATTTAACATTGAACCTTTTGCTCCAACCATAAGCCCTTCAAGTCGAGCTTTTATTGAACCAACATAATCCTTTTTTAATCTGTCATCAAACCCTTGCTTCTCTACTACTTTTTCACTCATCTCTATTAAATCTTTTAAAGTAGGAAAAGCATACACACCATCAGCAAAAGGGTCTTTATATTTACTATTTTTATTCGTAGATATATTCCATCCATAACTCTTATAGCACTCATATATCGCTGATTCAATAATTTGTGGTATTGCTGCTTCCATATCAAAAGCTGATTCAATACTTGCTTTTATCATATCTACTCTTGCTGTGATATTTTCATGAGGGAAAAACTCAAAAGGGTTCAATCTAAATGGAGCAACATTATCATTTCCTAAAGTAAAAATAAGTATATCTTTTTTTAATTTTGTCAATATTCTATACTCTGTCTTAGCAGGTTCAATCACTAAAAATGGAGTATCTGAGGCATTCAATATTTTATGACAAGTTGTTGTCTTTCCACTTCCTGTTACACCTGTAATAAATGTATGTTTATCCAAATTACTTTTATCTAAATTTACATCTATATCTAAAACATGCCCACTTTTAACCAACTTTCCAAGAAGAAGCGTATTGTCTATAGATATATTACTTTTAACATTAAGTCCAAACTCTACTTCTTCTTTTAGCATTAAACCAACTACCTCTTTTTGAGGAAGACCTGCAATAATACTTAATTCATTAGTAGAAAGCCAAGTTCCAGATAGAGAACCAATAGTTTTAGAAAGTAAGGAATTTTCTAATTTCTCATTCTCTGTTAAATTTTTATAATATTGAGGAAATTGAAAATTTTTAAGAGAAAGTATTTCATTTTCATCTTGAATATATTTATAAGTTAATGGTGCTTTATTCTCATTTGTACCAGAACAGAGTGATTGAAGAGTATTTCCTAATTTGAGTAAAATCTCTTTTGATTTAGATAACAAATAGATATTCGAATAATATAGACCCTTATTTTTTCCATATTTTAATATAGGTAAAAGTATTTCATCAATATACTCCATCCAAATTTGTATATTTTTATTACTATATTCTAATGTTTCACTATGAGATATAGAAGTTTGACTAGAAAAACTTTCCCCATTAGACTCTCCTACTGTATCAGAAATAGATGTTCCTAATGTTTTTGCTTCTGATAAACTATAATTTTTCCCTTCACTACTTCCTGTGTTGCCACCTGATTGAGTACTTTTTTCACTTCCTCCACTACTTTTACCATGAGATGTTCCTTTTGATGTTCCACTATTTGTTCCATTCGTTTCAGTAGTGGTTTTACCATCATTTTTACCAGTGGTTTTAGAACTATTCTTTCCTTTATTTGTACCTTTTGTTTCTGAAGTAGAACTGCTCTTTTGTTGGCTCTTCTTTGAAAAAGGAGTTAATTTATCATAAATCGTATATAAATTATTTTCTAATTCTCTTATCTCCTTATTATCTAAGGGGTCAGCCAATATCATCAATCCAAACTCATCTCCAACCATTATATCAACAAGCCTGTCTATTCCTTGAAACTCTTCATTATCCTCATAAATAGTCGGAAGACCTTCTATCTTTGCAAATTGAGTAAACCCATTAATATTATCTTGGATAGTTGATTTTTTATTACGCGTTAATCGTCTAATTTTACTACCTCTAAAATTCCCTTCTATACTAGGCTTTAAAATACTTTTACCTATTTTATCAACATCTAGTTCTAGGGGATTATTATAATTTTTATCTTGTGTTATCCCAAAATAAAAGGATACTCCCTCTCTATCTCCTAAAAGGAGATAAACAAAAATAATCCCATCAAACTTTAAAGAACTCAATACATTTTCAAATGCTTTTTTTCTAGGAGATTCATCTTCAAAGGTTAGCTCTTCAATATGATATAGTGAGAACTCTGAAACTAATATTTTTTTTGCTTTTTTAAATTTTTTTGTTGATTTAACATAATTAATATTATTTATAAAATCTATTAATTCCTCTTCTCCCATATTCATCCTTATCTTTGATTGAATCTTCTTAATTCTTCATATTTTTGATTTTCTTCAAGAAAACTTTTTGAAAATTCTGTATTGATATTTAACTTTATAATAAAGTTTGTTATTTCATCAATATACTCTATACTATTTAACTCATAAAAATATTTCGGTATTGTTCTTTTTGATAAAAATCTTGCTAAGTAATAACTTAAAAGCAATCTTAAGTTTTCATCAAAAGAGAAATTATAATAAGTATCAAGGATAACCTCTTTTTCTGTTTTATTTAAATGAAAAGTATAATAATCTAAAGTTTTTAAATTACTAAAATCTTGATTATTACTCATAATAGAAGTAATCATCTCATCTTTAGTTTGATAACCTTTTTTTGACTTATTAGACTCCTCCCAATTTATAATTTTTTGTACAGCATTGTCACTTTTATTAGGTAGTCCAATATCTATAAATCTATCCAATATTCCTTGTGCCAACTTTTTATCTTTAAATCTAGGTGGCTCAATCATATGTAAAAAGAGCAAACGAATACCCCAATTATCATCATACAACTCAACAATACTATCTTCAAACTCTTCTACTTTATATAACTTTCCTAAGACTCTTTGAATAAGATTTTTAGTAATTGAATTATCCCAACTTGGATAGTTTGAAATATATTCAACAGATGTTTTAAGTGCTATATTTTTGTTTGATAAAAATAAGTTATTCCAAACCTTGTCTTTTCTATCCATTATTTTATTTGAAACAACCCACTTTAATATATTTTCCATATCTTGATAATTACTAAAAACTAAGACTAAAAAATTTGTATCATTACTTTGAATATAGTTATATATTTTTGGATAATCTTTAAACTCCATATTTATAAAGCGTACAATATCTGAAGAAATATTTTCTAAAACATACTCCTCTTTCAAATATCTTTTTAATGCTGTTGCCCTACTTGGTATCAGCTCATTGGTATCTTTATATATTTTAGGACAATCTGATAAAGGAATACTCTTCAATGTATATTGTTTTATAAATAGTTTAAATTCACTTGTTGAGAATACTTTATCTTCTATAATATCTTTTGATATTTCTCCTAAAAACTCCGAGTCAATACTATCAAAAATCTTTTTTAACTCTCTTTCATTTCTATTAAAATCAATTAACCAACTATTATTTAAAATGATTTTTCCAACAATTTTATTTCCAATTTTTTTAATAAAAGCATTAATGTTTTGAAACCTTGAATTGTATAGAGCCTCTTTTATCTTTTCAGTATCTTCTTTTGAGATATAAAGAGAGCTGTCTCTTTCAAATCTTAAATCCAGTGCTTTTTCAACTTTTTTTAATGTATTAGATATATCCACTCTCTACCCTTTCAATTCAAATTCATCAATCAACTCACTATGCTTCTCTTTGCTATCATTTGAACTTACTAGCTCATTCCCATTATAAAAAATTTTCAAAATTTTATTTTCATCAAACTCCCAATCTAAAAGTATTGTTTCTCCTGTTTTATAGATTCTATCTAATTGGTAAAACACACCATTTATCTCTCTATATTTCCACTCTTCTTCACTTTGCGAACCATAATACAAAAAGAGTTCCAATCTATCTAGGACATCTTCAAATACAAAAGAGTAACTTCCTTTACGATCTGGCTCTTGATTGTGAGAGATTAATTTATCAAACCCTTTTTTTCTTTTAATATAAATTGAGTTACTCATAATATCTTGTATTTGAATCTTTTTTAAATCCTCTTTATCTTGATTGATACTATGAATAGCTGCACCTTTTGAAACAGCATTATACTCTGTAAAATCAATAACTTGAACTCCACTAAAATACTCATTAATAATCTCTGAAACAAGATAAAATTTAGCAGAACCACCTGTAAGAATAACCAAGTCTATATTAGAAGGTTTTAATTTACAACTGTTTAGCACTTTTTCCAAAGGGTTAATAAGTATTCCATTTTTTGAAATTATGGGAGATAAAATATTTTTTAAAAGTTCATCTGTTATTGTTAAGTCTGCAATTTTAAGATTATCAATTATCTCAAAATTAACACTCTCTTTTACTCTATTCCTTCTTCTTTCATTATCTAAAACTTTTTCAATTTTTTTACTAAACTCAACTTTATGCCTTTGAGCATGAGAAACAATTCGTGAAACAATTTTTGCTTGTTCTTCTAATGTTCGCTCATCAATAGATGGATTTATTTTTTCAAACTCTTCTAAAAAGTATGAAGCAATATACTTATCAATATCATCACCTCCAAACTCCATTCGTTTAGAACGCCCTATAATATTAACATCAAAATCTCCATAATTATCTTCTACACTAGCAACCGATATATCAAGTGTTCCTCCACCAATATCATAAACAACAATATTTCTCTTTTGATTAAAAAAGCTATCAGATACTTCAGTAAGACTATCTTCAGAATTTAATAAGTTTAGCAAAACAGCAGTAGGCTCATCAAGTAGATGAACCTCTTTAAACCCTGCCATTTTCCCTGCTTCTATTGTAGCATTTCTCTCATCACTATCAAATCCAGCAGGAATAGTTATTGTAACTTGTTCCAATCCCCCATTACACTGTTTTTCAACAGATTTCTTAATAGTTTTAAGGAGAACTGCCGATAACTCAACCATGTTATAACTTTTTGCATCAGATGATTTAAACATAGAGGTAAATTTGTCTATAAATCCATTTCCATTTAAGGGAACTTCTATCATAGATTCCCCTCCAATTCGTGTTTTTATAGAACGAATTGTATTGAGGGGCATATTCCCACTAGAATACAACTCTTTAGCATACTCACCTGTATAGAGAAGACTGTTTTTTCTATCAATATAAATACTTGACTGTAATCCTTTTAGATTCTTATCTAATTGATGCTGTCTATTGTATTGATAAATATCTAAAGTTCTCAGCTTCTCCATTGGCTTATCTCTTCTTGTCTCTATCTCTATGACAGAGACTGTACTCTCTGTCGTCCCTAAATCAATTCCAAGATAGTTTTTTGCCATTAATCCTCTACCTTCACTTTATCAGAGTCAAGAATTTCAACGTGAGCCTTTAATAAAATCTCTCCATCAACCAATAAAGCCTCTTTTATAACTCTATATTTACCATTTTCAATTTCATTTTCAATAAATGGCATCATCTCGTTTTTATTATTATCTGTAATCTCTAAGCTCTCATCTTTTTTAAACTTCTCTTCAATAAACTCTTCAAAAGTTGATTTTATTTCTATGAATTCTGTTGGAAATTTTTCTGCAAGGTTTTTGATAAGTTCTATCTTACCTTCTTTCTTTCCATTTTCAAACTCATATTTTTTTACTTGTTCCAACTCATTTTGATGGCTCTCTTTAATTTTATCAAACTTCTCTAACTCACTTATTTTAGAGATATACGCTTTAGCAATATTTTCAAATTGAGCAATACCATCATTCATATATTGTGCTAACTCAATAACAGATTTTTCCTCTTTGGGAATATGCTTAGGAAATTGTGAACCATTTGAAGAGGGTAAATTATCCATTTTATCAGATAAAGCATCTATTTTTTTATCTATATCATTAACTTTTGCAGGAACGGCTTCAAGGTCTTCACTACTCTCTTTTATGGTTTTTAAATCTTTCAATTTATCATTTATCATAAATTCAAAATCATCTTTTTTTAGATAATCTGTTGGAATTTTAGGAGGAGTTGGAAAAGATGGAAATTTAATATTATCAATTCTTTTTGCTAATGCTTGGTTTGAGTTATTTAAATCATTCTTATTTTGTTTTAAGTCATTTTTTATAGAATCTATTTTTTGAGTAATTGGAGTTAAATCAGGTTTTAAATTAGAAATAGATTTTTTTAAAGTATCAAAAAAAGAATTATTTATAACTTTAGATATAACATCAATTTTTTTTTGATATTGTGCTATTTGAGCTATATCTTCTTGCGATTGTGAATTTTCTTTTTCAAAATTATCAAATTTATCTGTTAAATTATTTATCTGTTGCGATAAAAGTTCGAGTTCCGTTGGTTCTTTCTCTTTTTCTATTAATTCAATTATATTCTTAGCCTCTTTATTATGTAAATGAGATATTTTAGTTTTGATAGCAATGAACTTATCACTATTTAATTCAAAATTTTTATCTTCTTTACTTAATTCTTTTAATTCATTTAATAAATTTCTTAAACTTTCTATCAAAGGATTAAAATTTTTTTTCTTTCCTTTTGTTTCAGAAAATGCCTCATTTATATTGGAATAATCCAATCTATTTTTACCTTGAAACTCACCCATACTATTTTCCTTATTACTTTGTTTTTCTACTATTTGTTCATCTCGTTTGTCTCTACGAAATGGATTTCTGTTTTTAATACCATCTTTAATCTTTTCAAACATCTTCTAAATACTTTTCACAAACTAAGTTTTTATCTCTATCATAAAAAAAAGCTTTGATTTTAGAATCTTTCTTATCTTCTCTCATTAAAGATATATAGATTTGTTCAGAAGAGAACTCACTACCATCAATCTCTACTTTACCTATCTTTTCACTGTCCTCTATTCGAGCTGAATCTCCCTCATAAAAAGATACATTAAGAGACGCTTCTCTATTGGTCAATTTCAATGCCATCTGTGCTGATTCTTCTCCATATTTTGTATTTTTATGAAGAATCTTTTTAAACTTATTACCACTTGCCACACCAATGTTTTTAGAAGTTTTTCTAATGACTGTATATTGAAGCGAACTATCTTCTGATAACCCTGCCAAGATTCCAGCACCATGACCAACAAGCTCTCCTAAATCTTTTTTTGCTTCACTCTTTTTACCAAAAAAATCTTCTACAACACTCTTGATAATAGGAATGGTAGATGTACCACCTGCTAAAACTACTCTATCTATATCTTCAGGTTCTAAATCAATATCATAGATAGCTCTATCTAAAGCATCTTCTATCTCTCCAATAATATTATTATCTTTCAACCATGCATTAAAATCATCAACAGAGATTTCCATTTCAAGCTCTTGATTCTCTCCATTTATAGATAAATTTTCATAAATATCCTCTTCATCACTCTCTGATAATAGCTCTTTGGTTTCTTTTGAAATTTTATTCAATTGACTTTGAAATTTATTTCTCTCTTTATCTTTAGAAAAAACAGAATAGTCAACTTTTAAATGCTCCATAAATTTACGAGACAATAATTCATCAACCGTTTTTCCTCCAAGTTTTTCAACACCATCCGTATTTAACACTTCAATCTTTGCATTTTGAGCATCACTCTTTTCAAAATTAAAAATCGTAATATCAAATGTCCCACCACCCAAATCAAAAACTGCTATCTTCTCTTTTTGGTTATCTTTTATCTCATCTCCAAAAATTCCATAAGAGATAGCAGCCGCCACAGGCTCTTCTATAAGCTTAATAACATTGAGTCCTGCATTTGTTGCTGCTTCTTGAAGCCTTTGACGATACTTTTTACTGTAAGAGTATGGAACAGTAATCACAACACCATCAATTTTTCTATTTTCATTCTCTTCAACTTTTTGTGCAATGGCTTTAAAAACCATCTCAGCTATCTCTTGTGCTGACACATCTCTATTGTTCAGATTTGGAACTCTATATTTTTTATTATCATCAATAATATATCGTTTTACATCTTCAAAAAAATTCTCAGGGTCAGTATGTTGTTTTTTACTATCCCCAATAACATAACTATCTTCCCCTTGAATATAGATATTATTTTCAAAAATATTTGTTCCCCCATAACTACCCATATTGGCTACAGCTACAGCATCTTTTTTAGCAAAATCATATTTCGTAACAAAGTTTGTAGATGTTCCAAAATCAATTCCTAATAATAATTTATCCATTATGAACCACCTTCCATACTATAACTTTTCCTTCTGAAACTATTTGTTTTTCATTTAAAATATAAGGATATGAAATTATTTCTTTAATTATGTCTTTTTTAGATATATCATTTGTTTTACAATCATCACACTCTTGTGGAGAAAGAAGTTCATAATTACATTCTTCATCCATTGATATATCCATTGTATAAATACCAAGCTTGGACAGAAACTTATTTAAGCAACCTAAAACCCCATCATAAGCACTATTTTCTCTCATTCCTATTAAAATAGTAGGTATTAAACTATCAATAACATCTTTTATATTTTTTTGTAATTTGAAATAAAATTCTTCTTGAATTCGTGAAATATTCCAACTATCTTCAACTTTAAATTTATCTATAGTTCCATGAAGCTTTTTAGCTCTATTTTTAATAGTTTTTTCAATAATTTCAAAGCTTCTAATTTGTTTATCATCTAATTTCTCTTCGACTCGATCAAAATAATCTGAGAACTCCTCAGCAAACTTATCATATTCATTTTTTATCTCTTTTTTAACATCATCTAAACTATCAACTGAGGTAATTTTCTCGAAAATTGATTCTCTCTTTTTTTCTATTTTAAATAAAGATAAATCATTTTTAGTAGCTTTTTTATTATCTTCTTTTTTGGATTCTTTATTCTCTATATAAACCAATTTAAAATCATCTTCCAAAAGTTTTTTAAACTTTGAATTTAATCCTTCTATTCCTAGAAATAAATTAGACATTTGAAGCCTTTGAGACATTAGTACTTTCTGAATGCTGTTCCATTCCATTACTATCTAAAATTTTTACAGATACAGACAAGCTATCATCTTTTGTCAGCTCAAATGTAACTCGAATGGTTAATTCATTAACCTTACTAGGAGGAATTCCTTCAATAATAATTTCATCTACAAAATCAATACCTTTATCATGGGTTTTCTTTGCATTTGGATAAGTTGATTTTCGTTGAAAGACTTTCAATTCAATTATCTCTTGATTCTCTTTTTGAGTTGTATAATCTTTAGTCTCACTTATTGGTAAATTACTACCTTTAGGAATAAGTAAATCAAAGGTAAAGTTTTGAATACCAATACCAAAATCATGTAATGCTGTATCATTGTAAATAATTTTTTCTTGGATACTTGTAGCATCTGAAAACTTTCTAATTGCTTCTACTGTTGCCCCTTGTGAAATAACAACAGAGGTATCAATACTCTTCTTAGGCTCTATCCCTAATTGGTCTTTTAAACTATCACGAATACTAGGAATAGATGATGTTCCACCTGCCATAACAATTTCATCAATTTCAGACCTATCAATCCCTGAATTTTCAATAAGATTCTTTACTATATCCATAGATTTTTTTCTAATATCAGCTATCTCATCTTCAAACTCTTTTCTTGTGATTGAAAACTCTATATTAAAATTACTACCATCAGCATCTATAAGATTTGCAATAGAAAAAGTAACTTCTTCATACTCTGAAAGCTCTATTTTCACTCTCTCTGCTTCATTAATAATTTGAGATAAGTTCTTATTGTAATCTTCTTGGGAAAGATTTGAACTTTGCTTATCAAACATATCTAAATCTTCATATTCATCTAAAATTTTATCAAAAATAAACTCTTTTAGCTTATGAGTAACATCTTTACCTCCAAGCTTATTATCTCCATCTGTCTCTATTACTTCGATATTTCCATCTTCTATTCTCAAAAAAGATACATCAAATGTCCCCCCTCCAAAATCATATATTAAAATGGTTTTATCTTCCTCCTCTTCCATTGCATAGGCAAAACCAACAGCAACTGGCTCTTTTTGAATAGCAACTTCATCAAACCCTGCCTCTTCTCCTGCTTCTTGAACCAAACCTATTTGAGCAGGGTTAAAATTCGCAGGAACGGTAATAACAGCTTTTTGAATATCTTCACCCAAATATTTTTCGCTCTCCTCTTTTATATGAGCTAAGAGCTTTTTACTTGCCTCTTTAGGAGTAATGATTATCTCATCTTTATTTTTGTCATCTGTTTGTTGTGATTTGTAACTATTAAAATCAGTATAATTAAAAACAACAACATCTTCCCCCTCAGCTTTACTTATAAGACCTTTATCATTAGTTAAAAGATAAACAAACTTTTCAGGCTCTTCATTTGTAAATTTTTTAGCAATACTTAAAATTCTATTATCATTATCATCATTTTTACTGTTAACGGTTAAATCTTCTGATAACAACTCTAACGTACTATCTTCTAATGAAATATTGTTCTCTGATTTAAATGCTTCAATACTTTCTAAAGCCATTTCAGCACTATCTTTTACATCTTCATTATCTTCTAAATTTGAGAGTTCACCTATAACTGTTTTTGAGAGTTTAATATTGTCATTAGTAGAAAATTGCTTTAGTATTAATGGTTCATCAATAAAGATATTGGTATCAATAATACATATCTCATCTTTTGATTTACTTTCAGTTGAGAAACTAATTGTATATTTAACTTTACTTCCTAAATCTCTTTTGAACTCTTTTAACATAAATTCAGGATTATTCACCCCTTTCTTAAGGGCTTTATCTCCAAATATAACTTTGTTTTTACTCTCAAAATATAATACAGAGGGAATAATCTTTTTATTTCTAAATTTTACTTGTTCAAACTGATTATTGTTAAAATAAGTTACTACCGAATTAGAAGTACCTAGATCAATACCTATAAATGTACCCTCTACCTCTTCAAAAATTGCTTCTTGTGCCATTTTTTTCCTTTATAATTAATTTATTTTTTTTGAATTGAGCTTGATATTTTTTGAAAAATTGTTGCTAAATCGTCAATACTATCTATTTGATAATAGTCACCATTAGAGGCTATATCTCGTAATAAACTTTCATTCACACCATGTCCAACACCAATAGCAACAACTCTACTACCATTCTCTTTTAATTTATTAGACTCTGTAATTGCTGGTCGTTCCGAAGAACCTCCATCAGTTACCAAAATAACCAATTTACTATTTTCAGCTCTTGATAAAACTTCTTGTCTAGTCTCTCTTAAACCATCAGCTATATCTGTACCACCTTTACATGACAATCGTGCAATTGAACTTTGTAGCAGAGATTTATCATTTGACAAATAAGATAAAGTATTAGCATAAGAATCAAACTCAACCAATCCAACTCGATGTAAATTTAAATCTATCATTCTTGAAACCATCATGTTACAAGCCTCTTTTGCTTTATCTAAAGGATAGCCACACATACTTCCTGAAACATCAATAGTTAAAACAATATCAAATGGTTTAATATCAGGAGTTATCTTTTTTTTTACACCTTTATCTATCTCAATATTTTCACTTTTACTTGAACCACTTCTTATATCTTTTGCTGTTACATTTAAAATTCTATTTTTATCAAATTCAAATGTAACCTCTATCTGTGGAACTCCTGCATTGGCTTGTTCAATATTATCAAGAGAGAAACCTCCATAAAAAGCATTATTATTAACATCATCTTCATCTTCTCCTTCAAAAACATTAATATCTACACTCTGTTGAAAATCCATAGAAGTAGTATAAATTTCAGCATGAGAGATAGGATAATTTTGATTTTTTTTCAAAATAGGAGAAAACTTGTCATAAATAAGCTCAATACCTAAAGAGTGAGAGATAATATCTCGAATAGTAACAGCATTATCATCTTGTGCAACGATAGCTCCCCCCATAGCAACAAGTTTATCAAGTGGCTTATCTGAATAGGGTGCTTTTCCAAATAGTGTAGTAACAAACTCTCTTACTACAGGTATTTTTGAACTACCCCCAACCAATACAACTTTGTCAATATCGGAAGTACTATAACCTAAATCATCCAGAGTTTTTTTAATGGTTCTTTTAATTTTTTCAATAGAGATAGAAGATATATCTTCAAATTTATCTCTAGTAATTTTTGTTGATAGATTATAACCACTTAAAAGATTAGAAATTTCAATTTCAACTTCTTCATACTCAGATAATTCTTTCTTTATATCTTCAGATTTTGTAATTAATGCTTGTTTTGCACGAATATATTCATCTTCAGGAATACCAGACTTCTCAAATGAAGCCAAGTTTACTCCTTTTTCTTTTCTTATATGTTTTAATAAATATTCTAAAATATGATTATCAAAGTCATCTCCACCTAATTTATTATCTCCATCAATTGCTAAAGTTTCAAAGTTTCTATTAGAGACCTTTAAGATTGAGGTATCAAAAGTTCCTCCACCAATATCAACAATAAAAAGTTTTTGATTTAATTCATCTTCAAATCCATAAGCAACAGCTGCTGAAACAGGTTCCGTAATAATCTGCTTAATAACAAATCCTGCTTTCTCTCCTGCTTTTTTAGTTTCGTCAATTTGCGTAGATGTAAAATACGCAGGAACAGTAATAACAGCTACAAATTCTGAAACATCTGAAAACTTTTTACCTAAAGTCTTTTTAATTTCTTTCAAAATTTCAGTTGCAACATCAGTAGGAGTAAAAGTTGTATCTTCTATCTTCCAATTTTTACTACTATCTCCCATAAAAGTTTTTGAAGATTTTATAAAATTACGAGGATTAGAAACAGCCTTCTTCTTTGCCATATCTCCTACAGTCATCTTACCATCTTTATAAAGTATTACCGAACTAATTGATTCTTGATTCCTAAATCTTAAATATTCTATATTCCCACTATCAAAATATGAAACAACAGAGTTTGTTGTTCCTAAATCTATACCTAAATTCATTTTATTTCCTAAATTTATTTTAAAAACAGTATAAGATTTTTTACTAAAGATTAAAAGTATATTAACTTTAACAGCTATTGCTTTACCAAACTTATTATAAAAAATCCTTTTCCTATAAAAAAGTAGTGAGAATATATTTTTACTTGTTTAAATTATTAAATTTCAATATCCTTTAGGAATTTAAATCCAAAGTGCAATTTTTAAAAAGAGTAAAAAGAAAAGATTTTAAAAGTTGTAATTTTGATATTTAAGCAATCTGATGTGGCTACAAATTTCAAAATAAGTAAATAAATTGGTCATATTCTATATTTTTAATTTGTCTTTTTAAACTCAGCCACATACCTCAAAAGCGTACTACGCCCTACTCTAAACATATCTGCTATCTGTTGATTGGTCATCTCTCCTTTTTTCTGTAACTCCATTACTTCAACTACCTGCTCATCTGTCATCTTTCGTTTAGCCCCAAATTTAGCACCTCGTTTTAATGCCGATTGAATCCCTTCTGCTTGTCGTTCTTTTCGTATATCATTTTCAAATTCACTAACAACAGAAAGTAGACCTCTCATCAATCGACCTGTACTTGTTGTAGAATCAAATTCTTGATGTGTTGCCTTCATCTCAACATTCTTCTTTTCAAGAAGCTCTGAAATTTTCAATAAATCCAATGTACTTCTAGCACATCTATCAAGTCGTGTCACAATAAATATATCTCCCTCACGAACAAACTCCAAAGCATTTTGTAGTTCTACTCGATTGTCCATTGATTTTCCACTTTTTTTCTCTTGAAAAATTTTTTCACATCCAAATTCTTTTAAAGCTTCAACTTGAGCTTCTAAATTTTGACCTATACTACTTACCCTTGCATATCCTACTTTCATTTTAAGCCTCCATTAAAAAAGTGTATTATATTCTTTTAGACTTAATGAGACACAAAAATGAGATATATTTTGAGACACTTAATTATGAGATTCTTTTAAATTTTAGATAGTGTCTCATAAAGTACACTTTCAG
>Ga0256824_10000296_pt1 | contig 18607 bp, 16 predicted proteins | sample CV67metaG_FD_191570 | JGI IMG/M metagenome (GOLD analysis project Ga0256824, IMG submission 191570) | Hydrothermal vent microbial communities from East Pacific Rise, Pacific Ocean - CV67 | ecosystem: Environmental > Aquatic > Marine > Hydrothermal vents | place: Pacific Ocean: East Pacific Rise...
CTTTAATAGTATATATAGAGGTTGATTCAAAAAAAAAGTTATAAGCCTAAATCATAAATTTGGACTACGCCTAATAATTTTTTTTCATCTACAACTAAGAGAGAGTTTACTTTAAATGTTGTCATTAACTCTTGTGCTATCATTAATTTTGCTTTTACATCAACTGTTTTAGGATTTTTTGACATTAGTTCAGATGCTAAAAGTGTAAAAAATAGTTCTTCTGACTCTTCCATTGCTCGTCTTATGTCTCCATCAGTGATTAGACCTAAAATCTCATCATTATCCATCACAATAACCAATCCTAATCTAGCCTTTGAGATAAGTTGAATAACCTCTTTAATAGAGCTTTGAGGTGCTATTATGGGTAAGTTTTCATATTTCATAACATCTTCTACACCTGTTAAAAGTCGTCTTCCTAAACTTCCTCCTGGGTGAAACTGTGCGAAGTCAGTATCTTGAAAATTTCTCTGTTTCATTAAAGCAACAGCCAACGCATCACCCATAACAAGTGTAGCCGTGGTTGAAGAGGTAGGAGCAAGTTGTAAAGGACATGCTTCTTTATCTACAGCAATATTAAGATGATAAGTACTATTTTTAGCCAAAGTAGAGTTGGGCTTTCCACTCATGGCTATTGTAATATTGTTATGTGCTTTTAGAAAAGGAATAAGCTTCAGAACTTCATCTGTCTCTCCTGAGTTAGAGATAAGCAAAACGATGTCCTCTTTCTCAATCATCCCTAAGTCGCCATGATAGGCTTCAGCAGGGTGTATAAAAAAGCTAGGAGTTCCAGTACTTGCCATGGTGGCAGATATTTTTTTACCAATAATACCTGACTTTCCCATACCAGAGATAATAAGCTTACCCTTACCATTTAAAACAGCTGTAACCGATGCTTCAAAATCAGCGTCTAAATTTTTGGATAAATTTAAAATAGCTTTGGACTCTATTTCAAAAACTTCTTTGGCAATTTGATTAACATGCATAGTTAGACCTTATGATTAAATTCAGGAACAATCTCTTGTAATATAGCCAACTTATTCTTATTTTTCAAATCTTCTAATTGAGCTAGAAGACGATTGTAATCAACTGGTGGGTTTTCAGAAACCAAAATAGAGTCATACTCTGTCTTTAAATCGGCATCATCTATCAATAACTCTTCATAGAGTTTTTCACCTTGACGCAGACCTGTAAACTCAATTTTAATATCATCTCGCCCCGAAAGCTCTATCATTTTTTGAGCCAAATCAACTATTTTAATTGGCTCTCCCATATCTAAAATAAAAAGCTCTCCACCTTTGGCAATGGAAGCCGATTGAAGTACCAGTTGACACGCTTCAGGAATCATCATAAAGTAACGCGTAATATCAGGATGGGTCACTGTAATATTTTTACCCTGCTCTATTTGAGACTTAAACTTAGGAATAACTGAACCTGAAGAGCCTAAAACATTACCAAAACGAACAGCCACTATCTCTGTTTTGTTTGAAGGTACAGCATGGGCATACAGTTCACAAATACGCTTTGTTGTTCCCATTACATTGGTGGGACGGACTGCTTTATCTGTCGAGATAAGTACAAATTTTTCCACCTCATACTTCACAGATAAATCAATGACGTTTTTTGTACCAAAAACATTATTTTCAATAGCCGAATCAATGTTCTCTTCACATAAAGGGACATGTTTATAGGCTGCTGCGTGAAGCACTACATCGGGAAGATATTGTTTGTATACTTCATCTAAAGCTTCTCTATCTTTCACACTCAGCATCACAGAGACAATATTAAACTCTTTTAAATCTTCACTTATCTGATACAAATTATACTCACTATGGTCAAGTAAAATAATCTGTTTTGCTCCAAACAATGCTACTTGTCGCGAAAGTTCTGAACCAATGCTTCCCCCTGCACCTGTAATCATTACAACCTTAGAGGAGATAAAATTAGCAATAGAAATCATGTCTAAATCTTTGGGTTTCCTTGCCAATAAATCTTCAATAGCAATATCGGAAAAAGAGGGTTTATCATCTTGAAACATCTGTGTTACTTTTATATCTTTAATACCTAAGCCATTCAACAAAGTAAAAAGTTTATCAAGCGCTCTTTGTTCTAACTCCTCCGTAATAATAACGGCTTTAATTTCATACGCTTTAACCACTTTCTCAATATTTTTACTATCATAAACTTTCAAATTTGAAAAATATGTACCAATAAAATTTTGTTTACTCGAAAGTAGTACTAGAGGTTGATAGGTAATATCTCCCCGAATTGAACTCTTAATAACATCTGTTGCTTTCTCATTCACACCAACAATCAATGTAGGAAGATAGATACTTTTTGAAGAAGATTCTAAATAAATACGTCGTGAAATACGTAAAAAACCAATAAAAAAAAGTGATAAAAAAAGATCAATCAAAATAACAGACCGAGGAAAAGGTGTAAAGAGTTCAGGCAAGAGTAAAAAAATAGACCCAAAAAGAGTATAAACAACAATATGTCCTAAAATCAGACGTTTATACTCCGTCAAACCAAAATAACGCCATGCAATAAAATAGAGTTTAAAGAAATAAAAAACGAGTAATTTAATGGGTATAAGAACCATCATCATCACCATCATTACGTCAAAAAACTCTAAAGGAATAAAAAAGTTAAAGCGTAAAAGATAGGCAAGAACAACTGTTGAGATAGAGATTAAAACATCAAAAAATACAAAAAAGAGAATTCTCTTCTCATTGGTAGGTTTTAATAAAAAATTTAACAACATAACTCTTTAATAACCTTCACGACACGAATTAATTCGCTTAAATCACAACTGGTAGGAGACGGAAGACATAACCCTTTTTTAAAATACTCTTCGCTTGTTCCATCTAAAAATGATTGAGCATCCTTAAAAAGTTCTTGCATGTGCATTGGTTTCCAAAGGGGACGACTCTCTGCATTTACTTTTGCTAAAGCTTCCACAACTATTAAAGGATCTGTTTTAGCAAAAAGAATGGTCGTTAACCAACGATTTCCATGAGCATTTTTAATTTCAGGCATAAAAGTAATCTCTTCTATATCTTTGAACTGCTCTTTATAAAAATCAAAAATCTCTCGTTTTCTTTTAACTCTATCGTTTAATACTTCCATTTGTGCCACACCAATAGCAGAAAGGACATTACTCATTCTATAGTTGTATCCGTACTCTTTATGCTCATAATGTAAAAATGGCTCTTTGGCTTGAGTAGATAAAAATTTGGCTTTTTCTATCCATGTTTTATTGTCAGAAACCAACACTCCACCACCTGAGGTTGTTAAAATTTTATTGCCATTAAACGAATAAACCCCTAAGTCTCCAAATGTTCCACTCTGTTGATTGTTATAACTTGCACCCAAAGATTCAGCACTGTCTTCTATCAAGAAAATATCATTCTCTTTACAAATAGCCACAATTTCATCTATTTTTGACATTTGCCCATAAAGATGGGTTAAAATAAGTGCTTTTGGTTTAGTTTCTAGCTCTTGAATGGCTTTTTTTAATAAAAGAGGAGACAAGTTCCAACTCTCATCACTGTCTATAAAAATGGGTATAGCCCCCTGATATAAAATAGCACTCACAGAACCAATGAAAGTAAAAGTAGAAGCCAAAACCATATCATCTTTACCTATACCCAGTACCCGAAGAGCCAAATGTAATCCTGCTGTAGCAGAAGAGAGAGCTAAGGCGTGTGAAGTGCCTGTATACTCTTCAATTGACGATTCAAATCTATTCACAAATGCACCTACAGGTGCTATGTAATTACTTTCAAATACCTCTGCTATATACTGTTGTTCTTTTCCACTCATATGAGGAGGAGATAAAAAGAGCTTATTCATTTGTTATCCTACTACTGTTTTTAGAATATAATAAAAATCTTGTTTTAAAGACCAATTTTTAATATATTGTAGATTTATGGCTACCTTATCTACCCATATCACGCTATCATTATACTCTTTTGGGTTTGACTGTTGGGCTAAAATTTCTTCTTCATTTTTATACTTAATAGAAGCAGGGCCTGTAATACCTGGTCGAATAGTCAATAAGAGTCTATCTTCTCCTTGAAGCATATCAGCATAACCTTGAACATCAGGTCGAGGGCCTACGAAACTCATTGAACCCAAAAGAACATTAAAGAGTTGTGGCAATTCATCAATTTTTTTATTTCTAAAAAACTGACCACTTTTAGTAATTCGCATATCGGTTGAAGTCGTAATGCTTGTGTTTAAACCCTCTACCAACTTCATTGTTTTAATTTTAAAAACATTAAAAATCTTTGCGTCTTTTCCAACTCTTTTTTGTATAAAAAGACCAAAACTCTTTGTCTCAATAGAAGCAATAATAAAGGCTATAACCATTATCCAAAGAGTTAAAACAATGCCGATTAATGATAATAGTACATCAAACACTCTTTTTAGCACTCTTCCCCCAGTTGTCATATACTATTTCTTAACTTTATATATTTTACTATAAGGAGAAGAGACAACAAGTTCAAATAAATTTTTATCATACTGTCCAAGCATAAACATTTGAACATAAGTAGAATTATAGGTCTCTCTATCCATTATGACAACTTTATTATAACTTTTTAAATAAACCACACACAATTTTCCATCCATGTGCATAAGAGATGAATTTACGTTAGAAACGTTATTTTGTCCAATCCCCACTTGATCTAAACGGTAAATTTTATGTGTTGTTTTTCCTAGAGTAACAACACCTTTTAAAGTATCAAAAGAGATTCCATTTTGTAAAATTACCTGACTTCCATGTTGCTGTAATGTCGTGGTTGGATAAAAAATAATATTTCTCTCTCTTTTCCCATTTATAAGATTTAAGTTTCCAAATACACCAACTGTAGGAAAAATATTTAACATTCTAAAGGGTAAATAAAGATAAACGTCTCGTGTCTTTTTAGGTAATTTATAATCAGATTTTTTTAGAGCATTTAATAGTCTATTGGGGTTCTTCCCTTCAAAGAGTTGATTTGCAACAATAGAGTAGTTAGAGTCTACATAAGTCTCAACGGCCAAACGGCTTAAATTTGCAGCCAACTCTTGTGAGGAGGTGTGCATAATTTTAGAGATAATATAGTTGTCATTATTATGTTTACCACCATCAATTAGGGTTGAGGTGTCTGAATAGAACCAAATAGGGTATCCGTAATCCCACCAGCTCAAAGTATAATCTTCAGGATTAGAAATTTCATTCAATTTAACCAAATCTTGAACTTCTGCTTTGTTAAGAACTGTTGGAACTTTATACTCAATAATATGTGTAATATTTGGATAAATCATTAAAGCTGTTCCAAAAGTTATAAAGGCATATTTAACTTCACGGCTATTAATGGTTTCAGAAAGTACAAAAAATAGATAGATAGCAGACATAGCAGCGATAGGAACAGCATAGACAGTAAATCGAAGTCCACCCCATAAAGAGAAAACACCAATACCAATAAGAGGCAAGGCTAAAATAAATGCTGGTCGTCTAAATACTAAAACCACATAACCAATTAAAGCCACAATTACACCAAAAAGAGAACCAGAAGTACGATTCGCAAACGTCTCAAAAGGAATCTGCCCTGCTTCTCGAACAGTTTGATTGACTGCGTAAAAGTGTAAAGCACCCTCTTCTGTACCTTTTATTGTGTAGCTAAGAACTTTTCCTAAAATAAGCTCAAATACATGACCCAAAAGTAAAAATAGAATAAACGTTGCTAAAGCTGTAATCATAAGTAATTTTTTCTCTTGAAGTTGTTCTGTTTTTAGAAGAAAATAGACACCTATCAAGAGAGAAAAATGAACAATATAGGTCAATGGCTTCTCAAATCCTATTGGCATTAATGCTATAAAAATAAGAATTAATGAAGCATAGGTAGCATTTTCATCTCTATGAAACCACAACATATAAAGCCCATAAATAATTCCTATTGCATAGACAATGGCCTGACCTTGATCATATAAAAAAGGATAAATAATAATTGTAATACCTGCATAAAATGCTGTTCTTATATTTAAATCAATGGTACTTTTTATTAGAAAGAAAAGAATAAACATCGGAGCCATAGCAGAGAACATATCCGTATCATAATATCCCGTCATGGTTCTATTATAGTAACTCCAAGCAATACTTCCCAAAAGTGCTGCAAAAAAGCCCCATAGTGTCTGTTTATACAACCGTGCTATTAAAATAATAGGAATAACAACCAAAGAGGAGATAACTGAAGGCATATATAAAATAATCGTCTCTAATGAAAAAGGAGTTATCTTAACAAAGAGCGTTGTAAAAAAGATAACACCATAATCCCACACACCAAATACACGAGGGTTCTCCATATGTAACCCCTCCAGTGCCTGTTGAGCCCCAGAGGCAAAAAAGTACCCATCATTGGTATTAATCATCAGTTCATTATCCCAATAAAAGTTTGGATTATCTTGAAATTGCCACACCCAAATCATACGAATAGCAAATGAAAATAAATAAGCTAAAAGCATTAAGCCTAACATTTGATTTGTTGTAACTTGACCTAAATTAAATCTTTTTTGGTTCATATATTACCTTTTTATATACTTTATTATAGTAGAAAACAGTCCCACCAAAGAACCCAGTCCGTAAGAGAGATGTAGCGTTAGAAAACTAACAACCAAATAGAAAAAGCTACTATCTTTATCTTTTGATTTTAAGCTTGATATTATAACCAATGATAAATAACTAACCAATGATAAAAGTGCTAACCATAAAAATTTTATATTAAACAAAGAGAAGAGAATAGGAAGCAAAAGAGTCAATAGAAAAATTAAAGGAATAAAGTGTCTTAGACTTAAAGATTTGAATGTTTTTGTATAATAAGCAGTCAAGATATTCCATTTTCCATTAGAGAAGTTATTTTTGCTCAAATCAGTAAAATTCTCTCGTGCGTAATAGGTTGCTGTAATATCAGGTATCAAATAAATTTTTCCTCCACCATTAACAATGCGTTTATTTAGCTCTATATCTTGATTCCGAATAAGCTTCTCATTGTAAAAACCAAATTTTTTAAATGTCTCTTTTGTATAACATCCAAAAGCCACGGTATCAACCTCTTTTACTTGGCTACCACCTGTTCTAAAATCTGCATTTCCAACACCAAATTTATGGGTCAATATCTTTTTAATAGAGTTGGATTTTTTATTAGAATTTTGAACTTCTGTATTTAGTACTCCACCCACACAGTTTGCATTTAATCGTTTAACCTCATCTGCTAAATGGGTAAAATAATTGTCTTGATACTCTGCGTGAGCTGATATAATAAATATATAGTCTCCTTGTGAAGCCTCTATTCCTAAATTCATACTAATGGGAGTAAACTTTTTAGGATTATGAAGAAGCTTTATTGAAGCAGATTCATTTTGAAATGTTTTTATTATTTTTACCGTATTGTCACGACTCCCACCATCAACCAAAATAAGTTCAAAATTATCTATATTTGAATTAATAATAGAATCTATACAATTTTTTATATATTTCTCTTCATTTAAGATAGGAATAATTATAGATATTTTACACATACATAACGACCAAAATTATAGAAAGTTATTTTGCATATAATAATACATTTTGAATAACATACTCCACATCATCATCACTTAAATCAGGATAAATTGGTAAAGAGAGTGATTTAGAAAAAACAACATTTGCAACAGGATAATCTTCAGTATTATATGCGTAGGTTTTTTTATAATAACTATGTTTATGAATTGGTATAAAATGAACTGAAGTACCAATACCCTTCTCTTTTAGTTTGTTATACAGCTCATCCCTATTCTCTACTTTAATAACATAAAGATGATAACTTGTCTCTCTATCTTCTTTTATAATAAGCGCCTCTATTTTTCCATCAAATGCGTTATCATACTTGTTGGAAATAGCCTCTCTTTTATCTCTCATCCATTCAAGCTTCTCTAATTGACTAAGCCCTAATGCAGCATTAATATCTGTAGAGTTATATTTATTGCCATTATCAACAATATCATACTCCCATCCACCACCACTGTATCTATCCCATACATCTTTGCTTATTCCATGTAGACGATTAATAGCAATACTTTTAGAATACTCAGCATTATTCGTTGTTGCCATGCCTCCTTCTCCTGTAGAGAGAGTCTTTGTGGCATAAAAGCTAAAACAGGTAATATCACTTCCATTTAAATTACCAATAAGTACATTTTTGTAATAAGATGGCAATGCATGTGCAGAGTCCTCTATTACTTTTAAATTGTATTTTTTTGCCAAGCTATAGAGTTCATCCATATCACAAGGTTGACCTCCAAAGTGTACAGGTATAACTGCTTTTGTACGCTCTGTAATAAGATGCTCTATTTTACTCATATCCATATTATGTGTCTCATATTCAATATCACATAATATAGGGACAGCATCAAAATAGGTTACAACCTCTGCTGTAGCTACAAAAGTATTGGTAGGTAAAATAACCTCATCACCTCTTTTTAAACCTATCGCTTTAAGTGCCAAATGCAATGCAGCTGTTGCACTATTAAGCATAACTGCCTCTTTAGACCCAATATATGATTTAAAAGATGTTTCAAATTCAATTACTTTTGGTCCCATAGTAAGCCACCCTGATTTTATAGCACCTGCTACAGCGTCTAACTCATTTTGTGTTGTATGTGTTCTATGAAAAAGTATATTTCTCATCTATGTTATAACCTTATATACAAAATCTTTTATACTCTTTGGAAAGAGTGCTTTACTCTTTAAAATATTTTGATTTATTTTAGCAAAGTTTTCTTCAGTTTTCATCTCATTTAATTTTTTATTATCATCAAAATAGATACCGTTTACACCATCCAATATCCACTCTCTATTTGCAGGTATATTTGACACTATAGGGATTGCTCCATACTGCATAGCTTCAAGTAAAGAGACAGAAGTTGCGTCTGAATTGGGTATAGAGATATAGTATTCTGCTTTTTGATAATATCCATTCTGTTCTGCATGAGATAAATATCCAACAAACGTAATACGTTCAGACAATCCCAACTTTACAACCTTATCTTCTAGTAATTTTCTCTCTACACCATCATTTGCAATAACCAATCTATACTCACTACTTTGTTCTCTAAACCATTCAATAATCTTATCTATATTGTAAAAATCTTTTAATGCTCTATTTGAAAAAATAAGTTTCTCTTTTTGAACAACAGATGATTCTATATTATCAAAGCCAAAGGGGAAAACAAGAACCTTTTTACTCTCCATCAGTTGATTAATAATATCAGCCATATACCAAGAGTCAGAAGTTACAAAATCTGCTTTCTTTAGAGCATATTTTGCTATTTGTCGGCGTACAACATTTAAAAAAGGTTCAACAAGTATATCACTCCCCCAAGTAGACTGAATTAAAACCACATCATCAACACTGCTTTTACTAAGACCTGCTAAAAACCCATAACTGCTAAGATAGTGGGCATTAATATATTTGGGGTTTATATTATTTATAATTACTCTTATCTCTAACAATTTAAAAATAAGTTTATAATTTCCACCTGTAGCAACAGCATTTTTATTTAAAATATATATTTTTTCTCTATCTATATAATTATATACATCTTGAGAAACACCATTTAAACTGATTAAATACAAATCAAAATAGTTTACCAACTCTTTGACCCATTTTAAAACATGAGGGCTATTCCCATCAGCTAGAAGTAGATATTTATTTTTCATTCATCAGCTCCTCAATAAGGCTCTCCAACCTTTTCACTTGCTCTTTTCTATGATGCATTTTAATAACATTCATATCTACTTCTTTAATAATATCACTCTTCCAGTCATTATAAACATTCATTATTACCTCTTTAATTCCCTCTATATTGTCAAAATCACTCACATAACCTGCATTACATTTTTTTATTAAATCAGAAGCCACATCGCTAGAATCTACAAAAGCAATAATGGGTTTTGTTGTTGCTAAATATTCAAATATTTTACCTGTATAAACCCCTTTTCGTCCATTATTAGGATGAAGCAACAACAACGCATCACTACTTTGCATCTCTTTTATAGCTTCAGGGTGTGCAACAGTAGGTAAAATTGTTAAATGAGACTCTATACTTTTTGGTATTTCAAAATGTGTTTTAACCCCAATAAATTTAAGATTAAAATCAACTATTTTAGACTCTTCGATTAAAAGTGTTAAAGCTTTTAAAAAATTATTAGGATTTATCCCTCCATAAAAATTTCCAATATACCCTATAGTAAATATATCATTCTTCTCTTTTAAATTTTTTATCTCAAAATCATAACCATTTCGTATCTCTTTATAGAGTAATTTTTCATTGTTAGATAAACTTCTAAAATCATCAAGAATTGGTTTCGATACAGAAGTAATGGCATTAGCAGATTTAAATATCTCTTGTTCTAATCCTTTATAATACTCCTCTGTTCTTTTATCTATAAATGGACTACAACTCATTTCATCTCTCATATCTGCTATCCATTTAATATTTGGAAAATCTTTTTTTAACTTTAGGGCTACCAAATGGGAAGCATCAGGAGAAAATGAAGATAAAATTAAATCAATATTATTCTGCTTGATTTTATTTTTTAATAGCTCATAGCTTTCATCTATCCATTTTTGATAAATATTTTTTTTAATTTTTTTAATCACTATGTTATAAGCTACTTTACTATAATGAATAAACCTATTCGTTCTTTTGGTAAAGGTAAAAGGCTTCATCAGACTACGATTTTGACTTCGTGTCACCTCAACTCCAAACAAATCATTATTAAATTGTTTTTCTTCTTCCATAGTATGAACATGAACATTATATATATCTTTATTCAAGTACTTGGCAAAGGAGTAGATTCGATTACTCGCAATTGATTGTATCGGTGGGTAGTATACAGATATAATTAAGATATTCTTTTTAATCACATATCGCCTTAATTAAATTATCTAAAACATTCTCTCTATTAAAGTTCTCTTGTACAAATGCTATTGACTCATTATTGACCTTCAACTTTTTATCATCTACTATCTTTATAAATTGATTTTTCAAACTATTATAGTCTTCAAAATAGTTTACATGTGGAAAGTTATAGTTATAGAAAGTAATTCTTCCTAAACTTAATGATTCTATAACAGAAAAGCCCAATCCATCATGCAAAGCATTTCGTATAAAGACCGTAGATTGTTGTAACTCTTCAATTATATCTATCCAACCCAAACACTCTATATTTAATGGTAAATTCTCAAAAGAGTCTATACCTGCTATTTTAAAATCTATATCAGGAAACGCCTTTGCAAGTTTGATAAAATCTTCCACACCGTAGAACTTCTCTTTTCCTTTTCCCATGTATGTCAATACAGAGAAATCTTTAAACTTTTGTGCTTCTATAAATTTGTCATAAATCATAATCGCTTTTATATCTGCCTCTATATCTATCTCTTTTAATTCATCTTTTATCCAATTAACTTCACACAAATATCGACTCTGATTAATAAGTTTTTTATTAATATTGTGATTTTTAAAATCTTCTTGTGCTGACAATACATCACTGCCTATAAAATGCTGAACAATTTTTTTATTAAACTTCAATGCCCAATTTAATGCCCCACCCCCATAAATTGTTGCACCAACAGAATAAACAATATCAATAAATGGTAAATTTATAAAAAATTTAATTTTATCAAATTTCTTTTCACTTGTATTATAGAAAATATAACTATTATCTTTATCATAACTGCTTAAGTTCCTAAATAAAATTTGTCCAAAATGGCTATTTCCTATTATTGCAACTCTCATTATATTTTCTTTACAACAACTATTTTGGTGGGAGAGTTTTCAACTATTATAGGATTGTCATATTCCAATATAGAATCAGATATTCTATCTAATAGTTTTTTCATAGAGAATTTATTAAATAGTCTAATAAAAATATTTTTTCTATATTTTTCAAATAATTTTGTAGGATATAGCTGTGGATGATATAAATTATGTTCCTCTAATATCTGAAAATTTATGCTTTTAAGCATGGAGATAAATTTATGATAGTCTCTTGATTTAATATAATCACTATCATCAATATTATAACTATCAATAATAATTAATACTCCATTGCTTTTAAGCATTTCATATAACCTATTGAGAGTCATTTTCAAATCATCTTCACTCATTATATGCTGTAATACGGTTATTGAAACAATCATATCACATCCATTATAATTGGATATATTATCTATTCTATTAAATTGAATATTATCTTCTATATATTTTTTTTTCGCTATATCTATTATCTCATCAGCAATATCTATACCCATTGTAGATTTACTATATTTAGATAAAAGATAAGTAAAATCACCACTACCACAACCATAATCTAATGATTTTTCCATTCCATCAGGAAAATATTTATTTATAAAAGAGTCAATTAACTTTAATCTAAATTTTTGGTCATAAAGATAAGTTAGATTATCACTCCAACCTGTATGCCCATACTCTTTTACTCTTTGAATCCAAAATTTACTGCTACTCATATTTTATCTCTTTTCACTATTTTAAAATACCAAAACCCAACATATAGATAAAATATAAATTGAGTCAAAGTTAATATTTTTAATATCTCTAAAATACCAATATCATTAAAAATAATAAATACAGAAACAAACATTATATTACCAACCAAACTAATATAAAAAATCTCTTTTTGCTTATTTAAAATTAATGGAAGTGACGATATAGGAGAAATCAAAAAATTCATAAAAAGATAAGGTATAAGTATTTGACTGTACTCTCCTGCCACTCTCCAATTTTCACCAAAAACAAATGCAAATAAATCAGGAGCAATATAATATAAAATAGCAAAAATAGGTAAAGAGATAATAAAGAGTAACAGTACAATCTTTTTCACATAAGGGTATAGGTTTTCATCATTGTTATACATGGTTGTAAATTTTTGATACAGCACTTGACCAAGAGCAGAACCGACTATACCTACAGGCACTTGTAAAACTCTTAAAGATAAGGCATAAAACCCAACTACAGCTGAACCAAAAAATGAAGATATAAGCATAATAGAACCACTACTTCTTAATATATCGCTAAAAGCATGAAAAGAGTTGATGAGAGGAAAATCTTTATATTTTTTCATCTGTTCAACCATCATATTTTTTTCTACATTGACCAATATAGCTCTATCATTTTTAAAAAAACTATTTATTAATACAAATGTACCAATAATCCTACCAATTAGATTACCAACAATTAAACCACCAAATAGATGAAGATAACCCAATGTTGGTTGCGTTACCCCTATGCCTATGCTTTGTAAAATTTGAGAAGATGATATGTTTTTAAAGTACTCTTTTCTATTTGACCAGTAGTTAAAACTTTGATTTAATCCAGCAATTAATATGGATAAAGGCATTAAATAGATAAAGTTTCCAACATTTTGAATATTTAACAGAGTTAATAGATTATCTTTAAACAACAAAATTATTATTATTAAAAAGACAACTATAAAGCTCATAATTATTAAAGAGAGTGCCAATATATTGATGGCTTCTCTGTCTGTTTGTGGCAATACTATAGCAAGTTCATATCGTGCTGTTACTACAATGGCTATAAAACTTACCATTGCAATATAAAGTGCAAAAATTCCAAAATCTTCTGGAGTATATACTCTTGTTAAAATAGGGCTAATAGCAATAGGAATTGCTTGTGCAATAGTTGTTCCTGTCATCAATGTTAAAACATTACGAGTGAATTTTGATTTTGGTTTTAATCTATTGAACAAATATATTATCCCCTTATTTTAGAAAACTACTACAAACATACCCAACCTCATCCTCACTCAAATAAGGATTCATAGGCAAACTCATAATCTCACTAGAGACAGCTTCACTAATAGGAAAATCTCCCTTTTTATAACCCAAATACTCAAAAGCTTCTTGCAGATGTAAAGGCATAGGGTAGTGAACTGCTGTTGGAATACCTTTTTCTTTTAGATTGGCTTGAACTGCATCTCTATTTTTAACTCGAACGCTGTATTGTGCATAGGCTGAAGTAGCTTTAGTATCAACAAAAGGTAAAATCAACCCTTTATCTTTTAAAAGTTTATCATATTTTGAAGCCACCTCTTGACGCAGAGCCAAATCTTTTTTATAATGCTTTAATTTTACATCTACAATGGCACATTGAAGAGTATCCATACGTCCACCCATACCAATATATTGATGATGATAACGTTTTGACTGTCCATGAACCCTAAGAGATTTTATCTTTTCTGCCAACGCATCGTTATTGGTAAAAACAGCACCACCATCTCCAAAACAGCCCAATGGTTTAGCAGGGAAAAAGCTTGTAGTAGAAATATCGCCTAAATTGCTATCGGTCACACCATTAAAAGTGCTTCCAAAGCTTTGAGCTCCATCTACAATAACTTTTAAATTATGCTTTTTAGCAATGGCTTCAATTGCATCCATATCAGCAGGTTGTCCATAGAGGCTTACAGGCATAATGGCTTTTGTTTTAGACGTAATTTTTTCTTCTATTTTAGAAGCATCTATGTTATAGGTCTTTTCATCTATGTCTACAAAAACTGGTTTAGCACCTAAAAATGCTATGGTTTCAGCTGTAGCAATAAACGTAAAAGGGGTTGTAATAATCTCATCATCAGGTTGAATATCAAGTGCCATCATCGCTAAAAGCAGTGCATCTGTTCCACTAGAACAGCTTATAGCATGTTTAGCTCCTGTAAAAGATTGAAGGTTTCCTTCGAGTTCTCTAACTTCATTTCCCATAATATAGTTGGAGTTGTCTAAAACTTTATGAATGGCTTCATCTAGCTCTGTTTTATAGAGCTGATATTGATATTGTAGTTTTGCAAAATCTATTTTCATTATTTTTCTATTACCTTTAAACTGTCTTCTTCTTTTTCATAAAATGCAAAATCATCTTCTGCTTTATTCTCTATAAAATTTAGGGTATTTCCTGAAATACCAACCCATCCAATCTGTTTTGCAGGTACACCTACCATTAAAGCATAAGGGTTTACATCTCTGTTTACAACAGCTCCCGAACCTATCAAAGCGTACTCTCCAATGGTCACACCACAAACAATGGTTGCGTTTGCTCCAACAGATGAACCTTTTTTAAGAAGTGTCTTTTTAAACTCCTCTTTACGTTGAATAAATGCACGTGGATTAATAACATTGGTAAAAACCATTGAAGGACCTAAAAATACATCATCTTCAACTTCTACACCTTCATAGACAGAAACATTGTTTTGAACTTTGACACCATTCCCTATTTTCACTTTTGGTCCAACCACACAGTTCTGCCCAAAGGAGCAATTCTCTCCAATGGTTGTATTAGAGAGAATATGTGAAAAGTGCCATACTTTTGTATTGTTACCGAAATATACATGATCATCAACAAGAGATGTCTCATGAACAAAATAATTTAACATTCTTTTATAACTTTTTTACAAAAAGGATGATAATCCCCTTTTAGACCAATGGCATCTAAATTTCTAATGGTAGAGACAATACTAATAGAACCATACGCTTCATCAAGCCCAAAACCATTTCCGTTGAGTATCTCTTCATAACTACGTGTATGTAAATCTGTAAATCCACCACTAAACTCTATCTCTTCTCCATCCACTGTAATACTTCTATAAGTTCTTTGTCCACTATCTTTAATCTTTTGAGGAATATAATCATAATTGACCGATAAGAACCATCTAACATTTGCATTTTTCAATTTAAATGAACCACCACTGGCATCTTCAGTTTTTACATGAACAATATTCTCTTTAACTTCTCCAAATATCCATGTTAACATGTCATAAAAATGAACACCAATATTAGAAGCAATTCCACCTGATTTAGAGTGGTCTCCTTTCCAAGAGATAAAATACCATTTTCCTCGTGAAGTTAAATAAGTTAAGTCTATATCATATATTTTGTTTGGATTTTTTTCTAACTCTTTGGAGACTTTCTCTTTAAGAGCAATAATAGAAGGGTGTAGACGGAGTTGTAAAATATTGTAAACTCTTTGACCTGTCTCTTTCTCTATAATTTTTAACTGGTCAATATTCCAAGGGTTAAGAACCAATGGCTTTTCACATATTGCGTCTGCACCACTTTTTAGTGCAAAACGAATATGTGAATCGTGTAAATAGTTAGGAGAACAGATTGACATATAATCAATTTTTCGTCCTGTATCTCTTCTCCACTTGTCTACAAAACGATCAAAACGCTCAAACTCTGTAAAAAAATCAGCTTGAGGAAAGTTACTGTCCATAATCCCAATCCCATCATAAGGGTCAAGGGCTGCAACCAACTCATTTCCTGTCTCTTTTATCGCTTTCATGTGTCTTGGAGCAATATATCCCGATGCTCCAATTAAGGCAAAGTTTTTCATATTTTTTATACTTTAATAATAATTTTTTCAGCCATTATATCAAAAAAAAATTAATCAAACATGCAAACAAAGCCCATAAAACTTATCTTTTAATATGTTAAAGCAATGCCTTAAATAACGCTACATCATCTAACTGTTCCCATGGGTAATCACTCTGTCCTACCTGTCCACGAGCAGCGACATCGGCATATAAAAATGTCTCTGTTGAAGGTTTATTTAATGCAAATTTTTTCGTAATCCAATTTGGAGTCAATGGAAAGCTTTCCATTACAAAAGTAGACAATTTATCATCATCCAATCCATCAACAACTGTTCCATAAGTGTCAACGGCTACAGAGGTTGGTCTTGCCACACCAATGGCGTATGAGATTTGCACCACACATTTTTTTGCCAAACTAGAAGCCACAACATGTTTTGCAATGTATCTCGCAGCGTAAAGCCCTGAACGGTCAACTTTTGTGTAATCTTTTGAACTTTGAGCTCCACCACCAATCGGTGCATAACCTCCAAAACTGTCAACAATAAGTTTACGACCTGTCAACCCTGAATCGTGTAGTGGAGAGTGACATACGTATTTACCTGTTGGATTAATGTGTATGATACAATCATTTGAACTATACAAGTCACTTGGAAGTCCTGCTCCATCAATTAACCCTTGAATAAGCTCACGAACTGTCTCAATGTTCATACTTGCCACACAAGGAGCAGAAACCACTATCGTATGAATTTTTTGAGGTTGACACGACTCAAAATTGTCTTTAACTCCATAATCCATGGTGACTTGTGTTTTAATATCAACACCCAACTCATGAGGATTGGCTTTTGCATAAGTATATACTTTCTCCATTAACATACGTGCATACGTAATAGCCGAAGGCATATAGTTTTCTGTTTCACAATCAGCATAACCAAACATAATCCCTTGGTCTCCTGCTCCTGTCTCTCCATCTTCTTGGTCAACACCTTGATTAATATCAGGAGACTGTTCATTTAAAAGTACTTGAACCTCTACATCTTCAGGATAGAGGCACTCTTCGTGTGTAAAATGTTCATTTCCATCATAGCCTATTTTAATCAACGCATCTTTAACCAATTGCGTATATTCATCTTTACTCATTTTTAAATTGGAAGTAACTTCTCCACCGATAACCACATGTTTTCCAGCCACAAAAACCTCTGAAGCTACTCTCGATTGAGCATCTCCAATAATTAATTTGTCAACAATTGTGTCTGCAATAATATCTGCACATTTATCAGGATGCCCTGGGGCTACCACTTCACTTGTAAATAGATACATATTTTTATATTCCTTATATTTTTTAATTTTTTATAAACCTGGTGCTTTCCACATCGATGTGGTTAATCCTCTATCAACCAAAGCCAATTGTGACTCATACACATCACACCATTTTTTTTGAATCGCATTATACTTATCAAAGTTTAATCTATTGGGTAAATACTCTTTATCCCATTTTACCAATGCGTTCGACGCTTCAACCAAAGAGCCATAAATCCCTGCACCAACTCCTGCACTCATTGCTGTCCCAAGAGCTGTTGCCTCTGTCACTTTAGGAATTTTAACTCTACATCCTGTCACATCTGCCAAAATCTGTGACCATAACGCTCCTCTACTTGCCCCACCTGCAAATACTATCTCTTCTATCTCTATGCCTGTAAAGTCTTTAATTTTTTTCAAATTTATGGCAGAGACAATACAGGCATTCTCTTGTAAACTCCTAAACATAGAAGCTCTATTACAAACAGTAGCATCAAGTGACAAGTTTATAAAACTGGGACTTGCATGATACCATTTTCCATACTTCATAGCATCAGAAAAAATAGGCATTATTCCATAAGAACCTACAGGAACACTTGATGCTTTCTCTTCTAAAATCGAGTAAGTATCGACTCCCCTCTCTTTGGCTTCCAATTTTTCCATATCACAAAAGGCATCTCTAAACCAACGCATAACCAAACCACTAAAGAAAGTTATCCCTTCTGCTTGAGAAAGACCATCAACTACATGTGGATTAACACGTATCCCCATATCTTTAGGAGGATGCACCTCTGAACCAATGTTTACAACCTGTTGCCAAAAAGAGCCACCCAAAATAGCCACCTGCCCTTTTTCCACCACCCCAAGCCCTGCCGAACCCAACTGAAC
>Ga0256824_10000297_pt1 | contig 18578 bp, 15 predicted proteins | sample CV67metaG_FD_191570 | JGI IMG/M metagenome (GOLD analysis project Ga0256824, IMG submission 191570) | Hydrothermal vent microbial communities from East Pacific Rise, Pacific Ocean - CV67 | ecosystem: Environmental > Aquatic > Marine > Hydrothermal vents | place: Pacific Ocean: East Pacific Rise...
TGAAAAATTTAAACATCTTACAATATTAACATAAATTTGAATGTTCTAATGTTCTAATTGTAAAGTTTTCAGCATCTAATTCAACATTAACCCCAATCGGTAAAGTAAACTTAGGTACTATATGACCAATAACAGCTCCTTTATAAACTGGAAAATTCGTATTTTTAAAATGTTGGTTTAAAACCTCAGCTAGCGTAAATGATTCTTTAGGAAACTCGGCATTACATTTTGTGAATGCACCAATTACCAATCCATTAATTTGTTCAAAAACTTGAGCTTGTTTTAATTGCCACAACATCCGATCAATTCTATACGGTTCTTCTCCTGTTTCTTCTAAAAATAATATTTTATTTTTCCAATTAGGCTCATGACTTGTACCAATCAAAGATGTGATAACAGTTAAATTACCCCCTAACAATTGTCCTTTAGCTTTTCCTTTTGTTAACGTTTCTAAGCCCTTTATATGACTTGACGGATTTTTCATCACAAATGGCTTTCCATCTACCAATGTTTTAAATACATTAAGCGTTGAAAATTCTTTCCATGAAGAATAACCTACTGGTCCATGATAAGTAATTAATCCTGATTTTTGTTGAATTGCAATTAACAAAGACGTTATATCAGAATAACCCATTAAAATTTTCGGATTTTCTTTAATCAGTTCATAATCTAATTTATCTAATAGTCTTGCACATCCCCAGCCACCACGCATAGCTATAATCGCTTTTACCGTTTTATCTTTAAATAATGTATGCAACTCCTCAAGCCTAAAGTCATCAGTTCCTGCTAAAAACCCTTCTTGCTTAACTAATGTTTTACCCTTTAACACGTTAAAACCTAATCCAATTAATCGACTTTCAATTTTTGAAAGGTATTGACTGTTGAATATAGCTCCAGCTGGAGCTGTCAATGCAATAGTATCTCCTTTTTTTAAACATTTAGGAAATATTCTTACTGTTATATCGTCATACGTAAATGAAGGCAATGCAACTGAGCCAACAGCTAGTAAACCAGACTTTTGTATAAACTGTCTTCTTTTCATTTTATGTATTATTCATCAATTCTTACACACTCTACAGAATCTACAGCTCGTCTTAAAAATCGCAATAAATGTAGCATTTGTGTATGTGCCTTACGTTTACCATACTTGACAGTAGAAAAAATGGATCCAAAAATAAATAAACACAATGGAATTATAAAAAGCCAAGTTGTATCATCATGAATTTGCCATTTTACTAAGGAAAAAATACCGCCAAAAAGCCCTATCATAATAATACCAACGTAAAAGAAAATAAACATAGTCCATACTTTATCATTTGGTCCAATGACCCCTCTTATCAATGTTTTATTATCATATTCGTCCCATTCGCAAGTTAAATTCATAACTGGGCTCCAATAATGTCTTTCTATAAACGGTAACATTAGTTTAATCTGATTTGTATGGTTAGATACCTTAATGGTTTCATCTCCATTTGCTTCAAAAATAATTAATTCTAACATTTTCTCTTTACGCTCTGGTGTTTGTAATTTAAAACGTGGTTTTAGTTTACCAACAGCCGTATGATCAAGTTTATTAAATGGCATGAAATTATAGTTTTAGTCTTACTGCTAAGATATAAATTTTATAGGGTATCAGCAATTATTCTCAAAAGTTTGTTCATTAAAATTCACACTTCAATATAATGGCATACTTTTAGGTTCTATTTTTGTAATTATGAAATTATACTTAACTTCTTTTCTCTTACTATTTACCTCATTGACTTTTTCTCAAATGCTTGACAACTCTAAAGGAGAAACATTCAGTAATACTCCTTTTTTTAACACTCATTTTATTAAAAAAAATAAAGTGGAAAGCATAACTGGATATTACTCAACTAAAGCAGAATTTGGAAGTATAAAACAATCAACCCATAGTTATGTTTATCAATTTAATCAAAAAGGGGAATTGATAAAAGAGTTTAAAACAAAAAACAATGATACCATTGTTAGCCAATATAGCTATGACACTAACGGAAATCTAAATAAAATTAGAACCTCAGACAAATATGGCTTTCATTCTTACCACTACACCTTTGACTCCATTAACAGAATAACAAGTCAAGAATATCGCCGAGACGTTAACAAAACAAAGAACAGAATACACTTTGAGTTAGGTAAAAGTTATTCCATTTCTAAAGAATATTACACCTATGAAACCACCAGTATTGGGTTAAAAAAATTATATTACAATAGCAAAAATAGATTCTATAAAACTGAATTTTTTTACCGAGATAAAGATGGTTATTTATTAAAACAAGATCATCAATTAAAAACAAGTTCGGGGCGTGGATTAACAACTTATAAATATGGTGATAAAGGATTAATAATAGAAAAATTTACCGAAACTCACATAATTGGAAAAACAACAACAAAAATGAGTTTTGAGTATGATAAATTTGAAAATGTTTTAGCACAACACTACTTCAGAAATGGCATCTATTTAACTGAATATCAAATAATTTATGATGAGAAAACCATGCTATTGTCAGCCATTTTAACACGAGACATTAAACTAAAACTTATTACAATTCTTCAATTCAAAGACTATACATTCTATGGTGACAGTTCAAGTCAGGAAATAAAAATTAAGTAATTTAAAAAAGTTAAGTTGAATTTTTCTAACCTTCAAATTCAACTACATTTCTTTCAGTTTCGTATAGTCTTATTTTCAATTCAAAATCTGGATTTAATTTGGCCTTAATTAGCTTCCAAATTACAACTGAAATATTCTCTGCAGTGGGAATTAAGTTTTTAAATTCTACAGTATCTTCATTCAAATTTTTATGATCAAATTTATCTTCCACTTCAGATTTAATTATTTCCTTCAAAATTTTTAAATCGATTACATAACCCGTTTCAGGATCAATACTTCCTTTAACCCACACCTCTAAATTATAATTATGTCCATGAAAATTGGGATTATTACACTTCCCAAATACTGTTTGGTTTTTATCGAAAGACCAACTTGGATTATATAACCTATGGGCTGCATTAAAATGAGATTTTCTACAAACACTTACTTTCATATTATAAATAATTATACCGTAAAAATATAATTAATTATGATGATATCATATCAAAAAAGGATTAGTTTTTAATATTATACGTATCCATTCAAAAAAAATTATTAAATTGCGCAGTAAACTGTATTTACAGCTGATTAATACTCAAAATCATGAAAAAAGTATTTTTAACCTTATTAACACTTACTCTGATTGTTGCCTCTTGTGGTGATTCAGCTGACCCAGTTGTTCCAGAAGGTCAAAATGATGCGATTGATTTAGAAAACTTAGGTGCTTTAGATATGAATGAGTTTTCTTTTGTTCCTTATGGTCTAAACCTTACAGTTTTACTACCAGAGGTTGAATCTTCTACAGGAGCATCAATTGAACCAGAAGTGATTCATGAAGACGGAAATTATCTATGGAATTTAACTATTGGTAAAAATTTCAATTTGGTAATTGAAGACTTTGGTAAAGAAAAAAATAAAGTATCTGAAGAAAAGGAGTATTTGAAAGGTCAATCAAATATTTTTCAATTTGAATACTATGTTGACGAGCCTAATATTATCATGTATAAAAGAGAATTACATGAAGATCAGGGAGGAAAAAAATCTTACCATTGCTTTGGAGAGATGAAAGTTGAAGGATACACTATTGTGTTAAGAACAACTGAAAATGGAGGCTTTAAACCTGTAGTTTCGGATATGGTTTCAACTATAAAATCAGCAAAAGCAGTAGTTAAATCATAACTCTACTTATTTTTCTTTAAAACAGATAACTTAGAATACTAAACGTTTAAGTATTGATTTAATTTTAGTTCAAAAATTAATGTTAATAAAAAAGGGAAACTCCTTTACAAATCAGCCACAATTAGACTTATATTTGTTAATTATATTTTAAAAATTTACAACTATTATGAACTTTATTATTTCTAGTTCTACCTTATTAAAAAACCTACAAAATATTAGTGGAGTTTTAAATTCAAGTAATTCATTACCTATTTTAGATAATTTTTTATTCGAGTTAAATGATGGTACACTTACAATTTCTGCATCTGATTTAGAGAACACCATGAAAACGGTTGTTCAAACAGACGAATCTAAAGAAGATGGAAGAATAGCTATTCCTGCTAAATTATTATTAGACATCTTGAAGAATTTTTCTGACCAACCGCTTTCTTTTCAAATAAATAAAGAAAACTTTGGTATTGAATTATCATCAGATTACGGTAAATACAAATTAGTTGGTCAACAAGCAGATGATTTTCCTAAATCTCCAGAAATGGCAGATGTTGAGGTTATTAAAATTTCAGGAGAGATTATAGCAAATGCTATAGAAAAAACAATATTCGCAACTGGAAATGATGATTTAAGACCTGTAATGAGTGGTGTATTTTGTCAATTTTCAACTGAAGAGTTGATTTTTGTAGCTACTGATGCACACAAATTAGTAAAATATACTAGATCTGACTCGTCTGCAAGTAAATCATCTGAATTTATTTTACCAAAAAAACCACTAAACCTATTAAAACAAAATTTAACAGGTGAAGAAGAAGTTGAAGTTTCTTATAATGAATCTACAGCAAGATTTGTATTTAATGATTTAGAATTAACATGTAGATTAATTGATGGAAAATACCCTAATTATGAAGCGGTAATTCCAAATGTTAATCCTAACGTTTTAACTGTAGATAGAGTATCATTTTTAAACTCAATTAAAAGAGTTGCTATTTTCTCTAATAAAACAACACACCAAGTAAAATTAAAGATTGCTGGCTCCGAATTATCTATCTCTGCAGAGGATTTAGATTTTTCTAATGAAGCAAAAGAGCGTTTAACTTGTAACTATGTTGGTGACGATTTAGAAATAGGATTTAATTCTAAGTTTTTACTAGAAATGTTAAATCACATTAAAACTGATGAAATAACTTTAGAAATGAGTGAGCCTAATAAAGCAGGTATTTTAACACCTACAGGAAACAGTAATGAAGATGAACAAATTTTAATGCTGGTTATGCCGGTAATGATTAGATAATTTCTAGTCATCATAAATTAAAAACCTCAATTAATATCTGTTAATTGAGGTTTTTTTATGTCCTAAAAATTAAACTGATGAACACTATTTTTTAACACTATTAATAAGCGACTCAAACATTTTATAAATACCTTTACTCTATGAAAATTTTCATCACCTTTTTATTTACAACTTTAGTATTATCCATAAATGCACAGCAAAAAGCATCTAAAGGAACGTATTCAGGTAAATTAATAAATCAAACCTCTAATGCGTCTATTCCATTTGCTAAAGTGTTTTTACTTAACACAAGAGATAGTACACTATTCACAGGTGGGCTGTCTTCTGAAACAGGAGAGTTTGAGATTACTAAATTAATCAATGGAAATTATATTGTAAAAATAACTGCTTTTGGTTTTCACACTCTTTTTATTCCAAACTTAATTATTAGTAAACAAAACAATACTATTAAAGTCGGAAACATAGAGTTAATTGAAGATGTAGAATTATTAAATACTGTTGAAGTCACTGCTGAAGAAACAGAATTTCAAACTGCAATTGATAAAAAAATATTTAATATAGAAAAGCAAATTACAGCTACTGGAGGAACTGCTTTGGACGCTTTACAAAATGTACCCTCAATTACAATTGATATGGATGGAAACGTGAGCTTAAGAGGGAGCGCTAATGTAACCATATTGATTGATGGACGCCCTTCTTCAATAACAGGAGGTGGAAGGAATGGGATTTTAGAAACAATTCCTGCAAGCTCTATCCAAAGCATTGAAATTATAACAAATCCTTCAGCAAAATACGACCCTGATGGAATGTCAGGAATAATTAACATTGTACTTAAAAAAAATAAATTAAAAGGACTTAATGGAAATATTGAAGCCGGTGTTGGAACAGGAATAAATTATAATGGATCATTAAACCTAGCCTATAGAAATGAACATTTTAATATGTACGGAGGGTATTCAATTAACCACTATGCAGGGTATAGAAACTTTAATCAAACCACTGAAACATGGAATGATTTAGACTACACTAAATTAATTCAAAGTAGAAAAGGAACACACCTAAAAAAGTCAAATTTAGTTAAGTTTGGAACTGATTTTTATTTAAACGACCTAAATACACTTGGTTTTGGAGTAAAAGCTAATATAGCTGATAACAACAGAACTGGTGACATGATTTATAAATCATATGATTCAACCTACTTAAAAAACACATGGAAAAGAGTAACAGAAGATCCAAAATCGAGAAAAAGTGGTGATGTAAACGTATTTTATGAGAAAAAATTTTCTAAGAAAAATAAAAAACTGACAGCTGATGCTAATTATTCAATAGGCGAGAGTTTAAGTGAAGGTTTTTATTCTGAAGACAGTTTAGACGTTAGCGGAATAATTACTAATGCAGACTTTTTAAAACAAAATAATACAATACCCACTAACTATTCTAATTACAATTTTCAAGTCGATTATTTTTATCCTTTAAAAAAAGGAAAACTAGAAACTGGATTAAAAAGTACGTTCAGACATAGAAGTCAATCCTTTTCTCAAAACACATTCAACACCACTACCGCTAATTATGAAGAAGACACCGATTTAACAAACACTTTCAATTATGGTGAACAAGTACATGCTGGATACTTTATCTATGGTTTAGGCTTTAAAAAATTTAAATTTCAAATAGGTTTAAGAGCAGAACAAGTTTATGTGGACGCTAACGTTAAAGAAGATACTTTAGATTATAGAAATGACTATTTTAGTCTATATCCTTCAGCTCATATTAAAAAACCATTAAGTGATACTAAAGAATTAAGCTTAAGTTATTCGCGCAGGGTAAATAGACCACGTTCCCATTCATTAAATCCTTTTCCAAAATATACAGACCCCTTAAATTTAAGAAGAGGAAACCCCTATTTAAATCCTGAATATATTAACAGTGTTGAATTGGGCTATTCATCTTATGGAAAAAAATTAACCTTCACTGGCTCCATTTATTATAGATACATGACCGATTTGATAAAAAGAATTAAAGTCATTGAAAATAATGTGACGTCTGTAACAACTTGGGATAATTTAGATGAGGGTCATTTTATTGGTTTAGAAGCCGTAGTGATTTACAAACCAAAAAAATGGTGGAGAATCATGGTATCATCAAATTTCTCACAAAACTATTTAAAATCTGATAACTCTGAATTAAACAACTCTGGGTTTAGTTACTCTGCAAATTTATCACAAACGTTTAATTTAAAAAATAATTGGTCTATTCAACACACAGGGTTTTTCAAATCTCCAAGAATTTTATCTCAGGGAAAAACATTAGCTATGTATTCAACTGACATAGCGGTAAAAAAATCTATCTTCAAAAAGAAATTGGCACTCAGTTTTAGAGTAAGTGATATTTTTGATACTCGTAGATTTGCTTTAGAAGTTAACGAAAACCAATCGTTTAAAGCTAAAAGTGAATGGAACTGGGAGTCAAGGCGACTTTTCTTTTCAGTAGCTTATAAATTTGGAAAACAATCTATGCCTAAAGCGAAAAAACAAAGCTCTGGTGGTGGAATGGAGATGTAGAAAAGGCATAAGAGCACTGCACTTCTACAGGATTTAATTAGCTCGGATACACCACTGATGTATTTGGTTAATATCAAAGAGTGAGTTTATATTTTGTGCTAACAAAATTTAAAATTGTATAGAGAACAGAAAGGTATAAAACAAAAAAGCACTTTGAAATTAATCAAAGTGCTTTTTTATATATAATTAAAGTGTGTTTACTTTAGTAATTTTACTCTTACAGCAGTTGGTCCTTTTTGTCCCATTTCTACTTCAAAATTAACTTTATTTCCTTCTTTGATTTCACCTTCACAATTGTTAATGTGAACAAATAAACTTTCTGAAGTTTCAGAATCTTTAATGAATCCATATCCTTTTTCATCATTAAAGAACGTAACGTTTCCTGTTCTGATTGGATCCATTTCTGGTAAATCTTCTCTTTTAGGAACTCCAATTTGAATATTCTCAGCTTTAATAATTTTCTTTTTTGCTAATGGATCCGGAGGAGTATCAACGATTTGTCCGTTTTCATCAACATAAGCCATCATAGACTCTAAATCTCCACCATTTGATTCAGATTCTTTTCTAGCTAATTTTTTAGCTTCTTTATCCTTACGTTTTTTCTCTTTTTTATTTCTTACTTCCTTTTTGCCAAAAGTTTCTTGTGATCTAGCCATATAATATATTATCTCTTTTTTACAAAAGTAATGAATTTTTATCAATTTTAACTCAAAACGGCTAATCCATAACTGATAACATCATCAAAATTCATATTATTTTTTATCTTTTGAGACCAATAGATAGGAATATTAAGTAAACTTTTCCACTTTTGTAGTCAAATGAGTGAACTCTTAAAAAACATAAAATACTTTTTACGTATTCTAAAAGTTATCTATTTTAGAAAGCTTATTCACGTGACAAGAAAAATTAAACTTCCTGGTTTTGAAGGCATATCTGTTTGGGAAATTTTGGTGTTTTTTATTTGGACTATTAGAAAAGGTTTAGTTGGAACCAGAGCCTCATCCTTAGCTTTTCATTTTTTCTTAGCCATGATTCCTTTTGGATTGGCGCTCGTTATTTCCAGTGCATATATTCCATTTTTTGATTTACGGGAGGACATCATTCCCATTTTATCTGGTTTTGTACCCGAACTCTTAATCGGTAATTTCATTAATGGCCTAGCCGATCTAGAAAACTCAACAGTAAACTCAATGATTTCTGTTGGTTTTGTGATGGCTCTTTATTTTATTTCTAATGGATTTTTAGTAATGATTACTGCCTTTAATAGTTCAAAAATAGAATTTCAAAAAAGATCATGGTTATCCACTCGAATCATTTCTTTAGGTTTAGTAATTGGGTTTTTATTTTCTATAATCATTGCGTTATTCTTTATTGTATGGGAACGAAAATTATTATTAATTTTAGGGGAAGACATTACCTTTATTTCTACTAATTTTAATCTTTTTTTCTATGGTATTGCCTTTTTAATTATTGGAAGTTTACTTTATTTTTCTATTTCGTTTTTATTTTACATTGCGCCTTCTGACCGTTCAACGTTTAAGTTTATGTCCGCCGGTTCAACATTAAGTACCTCTTTAATTATTCTAATCTTTATAGGATACTCTTATTATGTCACTCACTATGCAAACTACAATGCGTTGTATGGATCAGTTGGTACAATAATAATAGTTTTACTATGGATTTACTTTAATGCCTATGCTTTACTGATTGGATTTGAATTAAATGCAAGTATTCATGGCGCTATGATGAAAAAAAAATTAGACGAATACGAAAAGCATTTAACAGATGAATAGCTAAAGCTAACGCTTTAATCAGCCTATGATACGCTTAATTTAAATCTTTCTTATTTTAAACGCTTTAGGAACTCAATAGTAACTACTATTCTAGTTTTTTATTTCACTATTACAGCTTTACCTTTGTGGTGAGCAATTTATTGTTCAAGGGGTTTTTATTTATCCTCATCCTTTAATTAGGGTGAGGATTTTTTTATTTACCTCTATATTAATATCCTAATTCAATTAAATAAATGTAATTTTACTTTCAACTAACTAAAATTAAAAAAAATGAAAAAATCAATTCTTACCTTTGGATTATTGTCTACTTTATTACTATCATGTAACTGTTCTGAAGATAAAACAGCAGAAACAGTTGTAGAAACTGTAGAAGTTTGTACATTCAACTATAATGCAGAATCAACAGTAATTGGTTGGACAGCATTTAAATTTACTGAGAAAAAAGGAGTAAGTGGTGTATTTGATAAAGCTGAAGTGTTAATTGCAAATCCTTCTCAAGATATGTTACAAACCTTAGCTGGTGCTAGTTTTACAATTCCTGTATCGTCTATCAACTCTAACAACCCAGTAAGAGATGAAAAATTAAAAAATTCATTTTTTGGGACAATGGAATCAACTGAAATTATTTCAGGAGTAGTAAAATCAATTTCTGATTCTGAAGCTATTATTGAAATTACAATGAATGGTCAATCTAAAGACTATACTGGAACGGTTAGTACAGATGGCTTAAAAGTATCTTTTTCAACTACACTAAACATGACTGACTTTGAAGCACAACACGCTATAGACTCTTTAAATATAGTTTGTTCAGCTGAGCACACAAGTGAAGACGGAAGTAGTAAATTATGGTCTGAAGTTGACATTAATGTAGAAACTACATTAGTTAAAACGTGTAAATAAGTCATTCCTAATTTATAAAAATTATTTGGTAGCCTTGAGTTAAATCTCAAGGCTATTTTTATTTTAAGAACTCAATCCTCTTGTTTCTTTAACCTTTATTATATTTGTGGTTGACATAACATGTATCAGATGAAAAACAGAAAATTAAAACTTCAAGAATTAGGTAGAATTTCAGTTGACGAATATAAAGCGTCTGAAAAAACACCTATCATTATTGTATTAGACAATATTAGAAGTTTAAATAACATTGGTTCTGTTTTCAGAAGTTCGGATGCATTTAGAATTGAGAAAATTTATTTATGCGGAATTACAGCTCAACCTCCACATAGAGATATTCATAAAACAGCCTTAGGCGCTACTGAATCTGTTGCATGGGAACATGTTGAAGATACAGTTGAATTGGTTGAAAAATTAAAAGCTGATGGCGTGATTACGCTTTCTATTGAACAAGCGGAAGACAGTGTGAAACTGGATGAATTCAGTCCAGTTAAAAACCAGAAATACGCCATAGTTATGGGTAATGAGGTAGATGGTGTACAACAATCAGTTATCAACGCTACAAATTATGTACTTGAAATTCCTCAAATTGGCACAAAACACTCTTTAAATATTTCTGTTTGTACCGGTGTAGTCCTTTGGGATTTGTTTAGTAAGATGAAAGGGTTATAAATAGTTTCATTTTTCTACTGAATGATTTATCTAAAGTAAACTTCAAAAAGGTATAGTTTTAGCCAAACGTTTAGTATTCGAATTACTTGATAACAGATCTATTGAAGAAAGAAGGCGTAAACTTGAAAATCATATTATTGATACTATGACCAAAATGGCTGAAAGGTTTTATATAATTGGATATTTAAGGGTGATATTAATGAACATGTTAAAGTAACAAAAGACAAATACGGAGCGGCTAGCTTAAACTTAACACTCTTAAAAGAAACATTAAAACAAAATAATAATAATCTTGAAAAATTCAAAAGCTAGAATAAAATTAGAACGATTTTATGTGGCTGATTTGGAAGAAGGGTTGGGGTAATCTTATATTTTCACCCTAAATATTTACCTCAACGTAATAAAAAGTAAGCACACTCAAAATTACACTAGTACTGGTAATTGTTCAATTAAAATAAACCTCATTCAGAGGAAATACCTATTAATTCTATATCAAGATAAGCATCTGTTGAATCAACTATAGTTTTACAATCACATGGAAAAACAATAGGTTCTACCTTTTGACGTAATGCTTTACGTTTACTAGTATCTTCCTTTCGTTTTTTATTTTTTTTACTCATTATTATTAAATCTATTTCTTGACTCATACCACTGATATGATTGAGTTTGGATTTAATTTTTATTTTAAATTCTTGCTCGGAAATAGGTTTCAAATTAAACGATTCAACTCCTTTTTTAGTTTGGGTTGTAGCGTAAAAAAATTGAGTGTCTGACCAAGCTAAAACCACCGTTTCGTATTCTAAATTTGAATTTAATTTATAATCATAGCTCCCCTTTTTTCCTTTAATTTTAACGTAACTGTTAAATGATTTAGGGACATTGTACACCGTAATTCGATTGTATTTTTGGTAGTCTTTTACTTTGCCTGTCCATTCATGATACGTTAAAGTTGACGTTTTTCCTTTATAACTTAACGTAGTTGTTCCACGGTTTAAAGTAGCTATGGAAACTTGTTTGTCAATATTATGCCAACCAGTGGTAGTAATAGTTGCAGAATAAACTCTTTTTGCTGGAATACTCGGCGTTCTATTACAGTCATACGGATAATTTAATTCGTCATACACTTCACAAAGGTTTTTTTGAAGCTCCTTTACAAAAACATCAGTTTTACTAGTGTAATCTCTATTTGCTCCTTTTTGTTTAACTAGTGTAAAGTCATTGTCTAATTTGGATTGATTATTCCAATACTTAGTTTGTGTTTCTGCTAACGCTTTGGCATACACTTTTGACTTTCTTTTATAAAATTCACTTAATCGTTTTGAAGCACTGTCATCCAAATCAACTTTGCCGTCATTACGTTTGGCAAATTCTATAAACTTTGCTTTTGCGGTACCGCTTAATCTATCAATTGCCATGGAATCAATTTCTGATAACGGTTTATCTAAATTGTTAATGTAGAGCTCTAAAACGGATTGACTACATGCTTTATGTATCCAGAATAAACGCTCTTCAAATTGTGTGGTAGCCAAGTTAGTATTATTAAACTCAACTTGCCAAATGGTTTTTATGGTGGCTGGGTTTATTTGTGGAGAAGCAACTTGTTCTAGACTTTCTCCTCCCTCAAAATATTTTAATTTTAACAAATGACTTCTAAATTCTGGGGCAAAACAGGCCTCTAAACAAGCCATAAACTCATACTCTATATTCACCGTTGTTGTCGTGTTAACGTGTATTTTTTGTTTGAAAATCGCTCTACTACCACAAAATACTCGTTCTGGAAATTGACCTTCATGTAAAGTAGTACCATATTCCCTTGTTTCGCCTATTAAGTTAATTCCTTCTCCTTTAAAATTAAACTCAGTTGGGAAACTAATTCCACCAACGGGTTGCTTTTGTGAATAGATATGCCAACCATTAAATTGTAATACAGTTATAATTATTTCGTAATCATTATTTCCAATGTACTTTGACTTAAATCCCCATTTAATTACGTCATCAACCGAACTTGGCATTTCATCATCTGCCCTATTTTGATTAGATTGTGTAGTTAGTTTTAAATCTACTGCATTATTTATACGATCTACTTCCAAAATAGGAATTTCGGGTCCTGGTAAATTATTCCTTCCAAATGAGTTCTTTTTTCTTTTCAACACCTCAGCCTCTTCTTTAGTCATAAAATTATCCATTGCTCTATTATCTTTTTTACCATAAATCAATGTTGCTTCCTTTCTCAGAAGACGTCTTTTTGGGTAATAAAAATCATCATCTAAACTCAAAGAAATACCTGTCTCCTCAAACGCAAAAGAATAATACAAACTGTCTTTAAATTCTTTTTTTGGATGTCCCCATTCCGTTAATTTAGTATCATAAGTTGGTGGATAGAAGTCTAATGATAAAATATCTACTGGAGTTAATTTATTTTTTAATGGTGTTGGGTTTACCCAATTAATTTCACCATCTTTAGTTTTTTCACCTGTATATACTTGCATACCATCTACTTTATTATTAGTTGGCACATCTACTTGTAAATCTTTAACCAAATTAATACGTTTGCCGTTTTCAAACGCATCTATATAAAACATACCGCCTGTTTCTAAAGCGTCTCCGTTTGAGGTTGTGCTTAGTCCTGCATATAAAATATCTTCACCATTAATGGCAGACTGAACTACTAAATCTATAACGTTAGTTTCTGAATCAAATGCATTGGCAGGAATGTAAATCACGACTCCATCTTTGTTTTCAATAACCGTGTCTTTATTGGTGCTGATTTGAAAAACTTCTTCCTTTACTAATTGGTTTGAATAATTAGAAAGTGTATCGTTTATTGGTAATAATGATAACTTTTTTGATGTTTCAACCGTATGTTCACCATTTTCTGGATTAATTAGCTGTAAAGTAATAAAAGTAACGACTCCAATAATTGCAATTAAAGCAATTAATTTGGTGAGTAACGCTTTTAACTTAAAACGTTTATATGCTGTTTTAGTGGATGCTTTTAACGCTAAACGTTGCACTGCATCCATGACTAATTGTTGTGCTTCTACTTTAGCTTTTAAATCTGGGTTAGAGTTCAACTCTCCTTCAAATTGTTTTTTATCTAATGGGTTCATTTGATGTAACAAATACGATTCAATTTTTTCTATTTCTATTAATTCTTTTCTCATGACGTTTACTATTTAGGGTTAGTGATTTGTTCAGTAGCTAATGCTAATTTTCGGGCGTGTTCCATGCATTTATATTTTTGCACTTTTGCCGATTGAACAGATTTATAGCCAATTTGTTTGGCTACTTCAGTCATACTTAAAGATTTGAAATAAAACAACTCAAATAGTGTTCTACATCTTTTACTTATTTGTTTTACTATGTGTTCTACTTTTTGTAATTTATTTTCTTTTTCAATTACTAATTCTAGTTCACTATTGTCAAAGGGTAAATTATCTATTTTGGTAGTTAAGGATTGTAAATGAGACTCGAAACTTCCAACTCTAATTTTCTTTTTTCTCAATTCGTTATGCCACAAAAATTTGCAAGATTGGATTAAAAACCCTTCAAGGTTTAATGTATCATCTGAACTACTTTTTTTGTAAAGTAGTAGTAAGCCTTCTTGAAATATATCAAGTGCTTCATCTTTTGATCCTGAGTTTTGTACTATGTACTTTTTAACTATTGGAAAAAGGGAATAGAGCTTTGAGAACGCCTTTTCTTGCTTTCCGCTCTTGAGTAAATTTGAAATTTTTGTGTTATTCATTAGTGTTTCTTTCCCTACTATGTAACAAGTTTGAAAAGGTAACCTTTTTTTGCTAATTAAAATCTGTATTATCACAAATGCGTGAATGGAATTCATTTTTCAACAAAACATCAGGCTTAATAAATTTGAATGTTCGCTAGTTTCACAACTTTACGATAGAAATTACACTGATAGTTTTAATTTTAAATTCTAATAATGTATTACATCCACCAGCCTATTTTGGTGACTCTTAAAATTGCCCAATCATGACTTTTGTCATTTTTTAAAAATAAAGCATACTTTCTTATTTAGATTAATTATAAATAACATATATTTGCACTCGTAAAAACGTTATTTATAATTAATCTAAATAAAAATAAGGAAATGACATTACTAAAATCAACCGCACTAATTTTAAGTGCAACCGCATTATTAGCTACATCTTGTAAGAAAGAAGGGTGTACTGATTCAACCGCAATAAATTACTCAGAAGAAGCTCAAAAGGATGACGGAAGTTGTTCTTATGAAACAATAACTAATGAATTATCGATACCAACTACCTATTCATTTACAAGAAATGGAAACAGTACCGTTAGTTTTGGTGGTCAAACAATTCGCATGAATATGTTAAGTGAAATGGTAACTAAAATGAAAACTGCTAATACTGCTGGTGTTGCCGTAACAGAGGCTGACCTACATAATATGTACGCAAATAATGGATTTGCTTGGACTGATTCTGATGGCTTAGGATTAACAGGGTCAACAAAACAATTAAAAAGTAAAACAGGATATGCTATAACAGGTGGTTCAGCTGATGCTGGAATTCAAGCAATGTTTGAAGGGTATATGACGTCTTTAGCAACAATTAGCGCCAACACGGTTACAGGTGCTGAAAATGGAATGTCCGGAGTAGCTGGTGTTTGGGCAAATGATGGTATTAAAGGACCATATTTAATGGATACTGATGGGAAAGAATACACTCAATTAATTGAAAAAGGATTAATGTGTGCTGTATTAATGAGCCAAGTGACTGTAAACTATTTAGGTGGAATTTCAGAAGATGATAATACTGATTTAGTAGACGGAAAGGACTATACTAAAATGGAACACCATTGGGATGAAGCCTATGGTTATTTTACTGATGCTGTTAATTATCCTACTAATGGAGCAAATAGATTTTGGGGTAAATATGCTGAAGGTAGAGAATCAATTATTCAATCTGCATCAAAAATAAGTTTAGCGTTTAGAACCGGACGAACTGCTATTGTAAATAAAAACTATACAATAAGAAACGCACAAGTTACCATTATTAGAAATGAATTAGAAAAAGTGTCTGCAGGTACAGCTATTCACTATTTAAATTCTGCAAAATCTAACATTGCGAGTAATGTGGCTAGAAATCACTCTTTGTCTGAAGCCTATGCTTTTTTAGAAGGTTTAAAATATGGATATAATGCAATTAACAATACAGGAATGACATCCGTAGAAATTGATACTGCTTTAGGGTATTTTGAAGCTGATTTTAATACAGTAACATTAGCTGATTTAAATAGTGCGATTGATTTAATTGCATCTAAAACAGGATTAACTGCTGTAGCGACAACTTTGTAAAAAAATTAAGTAATTAGTTGAACTAAATTTTCCCAAAGCTGTCAATATTGGTAGCTTTGGGATTTGTTAATTTAATAGAGATGATGAAAACAAATAAATTAATAATAAGTACTTTACTTATTTTTTTAGGTTTGGCTGTTCAATGTAAAGAAAAGCCAACAGAAAATTCGCCTGAAAAATATAATACTAAAGCCATGATAACTAATATGGCTACGCATTATATAATTCCAGCGTATGCAAATTATAAAGCAGAAACAGTTAGCTTATTGAATGCAGTTAATACATTCACATCATCCCCTAATGAGTCAAATTTAACAGCTTGTCAAACTCAATGGAAAACAACTGCTTTAGCTTGGCAAAATGTAGCCATGTTAGAATTTGGTCCGGCAGAAGGTATGAGTTTAAAATCTCAAACCAATATTTTTCCGGTGGATACTACATTAATTAAATCTAATATTACATCTAACACTTACGATTTACAATTGCCTTCTAATTTTGACGCCAAAGGACTACAAAGTTTAGATTATCTATTATTTTTACCCTTACTGACTAATGCTGAAATTGTATCTTATTACAACACAACAGCTAATGCCAAAATTTACTTAACTTCAGTTTCTTCAGAGTTAAACACAAATGCAACAACGATATATAATGACTGGAATTCGAGCTATAAAACGGCATTTATTAATAATGTTGAAAGTAATGCAGTTGGCACGTCTGTAAGTAATATGATAAACGGCTTAAGTTTACATTTTGAAGGTTTTGTTAGAAAAGGAAAAATAGGAATCCCATTAGGTGTTTTTAATGGTATTTCTCAACAAACTATGCCCGGTCATGTGGAAGGATTTTATTCTGGCCATTCTGTTGATCTAGCAGTGCAGTCCATGCAGTCTATAAAAGAGTACTTAAATGGTAAAACATTTTCGTCTAACACAAATGGTGAAGGTTTGTCTGACTATTTAGACTTTGTAAAGGCTGAAAATAATGGTCAAAATTTATCTGTAATCATAAACGAAAAAATTGATTTTATTTTAACTAACTTAACTGTATTAGGTCCTACAGTAAATGATGCAATTAGTAACAACAATGCAGCCGTTCATACTGTATATCAATCTATGCAGCAATTAGTACCCCTTATTAAAGTAGAAATGACATCTAATTTAGGTGTACTAATTTCTTACCAAGACAGTGACGGAGACTAATGAATAAACTACTATTAATAGCGTTTATTAGTGTTTCTACTTTCCTTTTTGGGCAAAGTAAGGGAACTGTTGTGCTTATTTTTAAAGACAAAGCCGAAAAATCAGTAATTCCATTTATTAAACTAACTATAGTTGAATTTGATAAATCGTATATCACTAACATTACTGGTGGTGTTAACATTAAGAATTTGAGATATGGAACATATCTTGTAAAGTTAGACAGTCATTTATACAATCCTTATCAATATTCGTTTGACGTGAAAAAATCAACTCAAACGATTAGCTTCAAAACCACTCAAAAAATTAAGCAATTACAAACTGTTGAAGTTATAGAAGACGGAGGAGATGGAAGTATTCGTAAAATGCGTTCTATTGAAGGTGTGTTAATTAGTCAAGGTAAAAAAACAGAGGTCATTTTGGTTGATAAAATTGCAGGGAATAAAGCAGTTGGTCTAGGACGTCAAATCTATTCAAGGATTCCAGGTTTAAACATTTGGGAAAGTGATGGAGCTGGTATACAACTTGGAATTGGTGGCCGTGGCTTAAGCCCCACACGAACATCAAATTACAATACCCGACAAAATGGATATGATATTAGCGCAGACGCCTTAGGTTATCCAGAAAGTTATTACACTCCCCCAACTGAAGCTATTCAAGAAATTCAACTGATTAGAGGAGCTGCCTCACTACAGTTTGGACCTCAATTTGGTGGTTTAATTAATTTTAAATTAAAACAAGGCCCTAAGAATAAAAAAATTGAAGTGGTAGCAAGGCACACGGTTGGATCATTTGGTTTAAATAGTTCTTTTTTAAGTCTTGGTGGAAGCACACCTACTTTTAATTATTATGCCTATTACCAATATAAGTTTGGAAATGATTGGCGACCTAACTCTAAATTTAACGTGCATGCTGGCGGTATTTATTTATATAAATATTTAACCGAAAAATTTAAAATCAGTTTAGATCTAACAAAACAATACTACTTAACACAACAAGCCGGAGGGTTAACCGATTTACAATTTGAATCAGATCCTACGCAA
>Ga0256824_10000298_pt1 | contig 18525 bp, 16 predicted proteins | sample CV67metaG_FD_191570 | JGI IMG/M metagenome (GOLD analysis project Ga0256824, IMG submission 191570) | Hydrothermal vent microbial communities from East Pacific Rise, Pacific Ocean - CV67 | ecosystem: Environmental > Aquatic > Marine > Hydrothermal vents | place: Pacific Ocean: East Pacific Rise...
TGTTGCCCTACGGGTGAAACAAGAAGCTACAACCTACTTCGTTGAAAACTCTTGAAGCTACTAGTAGCTCCTGCGAATTTTCGCCTTGTATCTTATAGCTTCTTGTTTCATTGGTTGTGAAATTATTTATATCCTCTTACTTATCTTAACATAAACCGATATAATAAGATAGATTTATCTAGTAAAGGTTTAATGATGAATATGAAAGAAGAGTTAATAGAATTAAAAAAAGAAAATAGTAGATTGAAAAGCTTGTTGAAGCTTCAAGAAAATAGGCTTGATGAAAAAAACTCAATAGAAGATTTAATTGATATAAAAAAACTTGAAGATATTTTTTCTAGATTCTCAAAATTAACTGGATATACAACAGGATTTATTAAACAAGATACTAGAGATGTACTTATATCTTCAGGTTGGACAGATATATGTAAAACATACCATAGAGGTAGTGATGCTTCAGCCTATATATGTAAAGAGAGTAATACTGAACTTACAAAGAATCTTAGAGAATCTCACCATATAAGTATGAAAGAGTGTAAACATGGGATGGTTGATGGTGCTACACCTATCATCATAGATGGGGAGCATTTAGCAGATATATTTAGTGGTCAAGTTCTTTTTAACAAACCAGATATTGAGAACTTTAAACTTAGTGCTAAAGAGTTTGGTTACGATATGGAAAGTTACCTAAAAGCTGTTGAAGATGTAAAAATAGTTTCTAAAGATAAACTACAAGATGTTTTAGAATTTTTATCTGCCATAGCTAAAATGGTGGCTGAAATAGGTAAAGATAAAAAAGAGTTTTTAAAACTAAATGCTTTACTAGAACATAAAGTTAAAGAGAGAGTTAAAGAGAAAGAATCTTTACTATCACTATTTAACGAGAGCGATAATGTTTTATTTAAATGGAACAATGACGAGCATTGGAGTGTTTCCTTTGTTTCTAAAAGTGTTTTAAAACTGTTAGGTTATTCAAAAAAAGAGTTTGAAGAAAACACTAATATTAAATATGCTTCTTGTATACATTCAGATGATTTAAGTAGAGTTATAAAAGAGGTTGAAGTTGCTTCATCTACTCAAGAAAATTTCTTTTCACATCAACCTTATCGTGTAATAACTAAAGATGGAACTATAAAATGGATACTTGATAATACAGTAATAGTTAGAGATGAAAATGGTGATATTACACACTATTTAGGCTATCTTTCAGACATTACAGAGCTTAAAGATTACCAACATAAACTAGAATTACTATCTCAAACAGACCAATTAACAAAGATTAAAAATAGACTTTATATAGATGAAATATTACAACAACAATATTATAGATTTTTAAGAAATGGTGAAAGTTGTAGTGTCATACTCATAGATATTGATTACTTTAAAAATGTAAACGATACTTACGGTCATCTAGTTGGTGATTTAGTTCTTATAGAGTTCGCAAATATACTTAAAACAAACATAAGGGAATCAGATATTGCTGGAAGATGGGGTGGTGAAGAATTTCTCATAATTCTTCCACATTCAAACATTGACAAAGCAAAAATGTTAGCAAATAAACTAAAAGAGTTAATCTCAAATTTTAATTTTACAAAAGTTGGTAAAAAAACAGCAAGTTTCGGAGTAGCTGAATTTAAAACGGCTACAAGTATAGAGGAGTGTTTAGAATCAGCAGATAAAGCACTCTATATCTCTAAAAATAATGGAAGGAATCAAGTTAATTAAATATGAAAAAAGCATTAGTAGTTTCAGCAATAGCATCAAACCAAGGTAAAACACTTCTCACTATGGCTTTACTAAACTATTTTAAGGGTAGAGTTCGCCCGTTTAAAATAGGTCCTGATTTTATAGACCCACAATTTCACGAAAAAGTGGCATCTTATCCATCTGTAAATCTTGATAGTTTTATGATGAACGATTCACAACTAAAGTGGATATTTTCAAAATATAGCGATAGAGATATAGCCATTTGTGAGGGTGTTATGGGGTTTTATGATGGTATGGATAAAGGTTCTAGTGCTTATGATGTTGCTAAAACCCTAAAGATTCCATCACTTTTGATTCTTGATGCTAGTGGGAGTTACATAACTATCTCAGCTATCTTAAATGGTATGTTAAACTTTAGAGATAACAATACTATAAAAGCAGTAGTTTTAAATAAAGTATCTTCAAAAATGCACTACGAATTGATTAAAAAGTTTATAGAGTTAGAGTGTGAGGTTGTTGAAGTTGTGGGGTGGATAGAGAAGAATCTTCCAACTATCTCATCTCGCCATCTTGGGCTTGATTTGGAGGAGTTGGAATCTTGTGAACTAGATTCTATCTCTAAAGATGTGCTAAAAAATATAGATATGAACTTATTAGAAAATTTGATAGATGTTGAGATTTTAAGAATAGAATCTTACCCTTTTAAACCGATAGTTAAAAAAGATGAGAGATGTGTTTTAGTTAAAGACAAAAACTTTTCATTTATATACCACGATAATATTGAGTACCTAAAAGAGATTTATCGTGAAGTGATTTTTGTAGATTCCACAAAAGATGAAAAGATTCCAAATGATGCTGATATGGTTATAATTGTTGGTGGTTATGTGGAGACTAATGAGAGTTACAAAAGGGTAAAAGATTCTATAAACTTTAAAAACTCACTTATAAAACACTATCAAAAAGGTAAAAAAATCTATGCTGAATGTGCTGGACTTATCTACCTTGGTAAAAGCATAGATGAAAAAGAGATGAGTGGAATTTTAGATATAGAGTTTGAACTTGGAACAAAAAGGGAAAGGTTAGGGTACTACTACGGAATCGACTATGAGAGTGGTGAGATTAAAAAAGGTCATGCTTTTCACTACTCTAAAATAATATCTGCCCCTAAAGGAGATATTGGACTTTACAAATCATCTAAAAAGATGATGAAAGATGGTGGGTATAAAAAAGATGGTGTGGTTGGGACTTATCTTCATACTATGTGGAGGGTATAGGGATTAAAGCTTATTATTTTTAAAATTTGATATTTCACTTAATCTTAAACTAACACCTTACTAGCAACTGCCATCACAGCACTTTCTGAACGGAGAATCATTGGAGTATCTAACCTAAAAACATCTTTAGATTTTAAAAACTCTTTCTCATCTAAAGAGAATCCACCCTCGCAACCTACAAGAATCGTCTCTATATTTTCACTTGTATCTAAAACTTTTTCACAAAAGTCAAACACTTTCAGGTCTGGAAACTCTGTTACAAAACTTTCTATGTTTTTATATTCACTAAACTCTATGTAACTACTTCTTCCACATTGTTGAATCGAAGCTTCAAGGATTCTGTCTAGTCTTTTATAGTCAATTTTAAAATTTTTCTGACTTCTATCACAGTTTATAAAAGAGATTCTTTCAACCCCTATCTCACTAAGAGATGGCAACACCTTTTCAATCGACTTAGAGTCAATTATACACCAACCGATATGGAGAGATTTTTTACTTTTTACCTCTAAAACAGATTCATCAAGTTTAGTAAGTTGTATGTTTCTGTTTTCAATAGAATCTATTTTGTAGTTATATAAAACTTTCATATTCTCTTTGGAACGGAAGCTTATAGTGTCGCCGACATTGTGTCGTCTAACTTTTACTAAATACTTAAAGAGTTCCCCTTTTAGGGTAAGATTCTCATCAGGTTTGTTCTCTAGTAAAACATAAACCATAAACTACATCCACATCCAAACAGATATACTCATAGTTAAAAGAGTTTCAACGGCTAGTATGATTGTAGCTTTTCTTTTAAAACCCTCTAAAGCCCCATCAGATGCTGGATTTAACCATTTTAAACCCTTAGCTCTTTTAGCTTCAAGAACTATGATAGTTATAGCAAAAAGAATCATAGCTATATTTTCAAGAGTAAACTCTAAATGTTTTGCTGCCATCATAACAACACCAGTAAAGATTATAACACCTATTGCGATTGAACCTATTGGGGTGAAGATTCTCATTTGACGCTTATATTTGGAGATATTACTTGCTCTATTTAACATAAAAAGATTCAACAAAATAACACTCAAAATCCCAAGAACACCATAGTAATGTGTTACAATACCCATATTATACATTTCATTCATAGTGAAATTTTACAACAACAATTAAAAAAAAGAGGTTAATATGTCCGTAAATGTTGAAAAAGCTTTAGAATTAATCTACAAAAATTCATCTGTAAAATCTACAAAAATCTTACCTATTGAACAAGCCTTAGGTTTTGTTTTGGCTCAAGATGTAACAGCAACTTACAATCTACCATCTTATGACAACTCAGCTATGGATGGGTATGCTGTTATGGTAGCAGATGGTGGCAGTTGTGTAAAAGTTACAACTACAATATTTGCTGGAGATAATTCAGACATAGAGCTTCATCACGGCGAGGCAGTTAAGATAATGACGGGAGCAAGAATCCCACTAGGTACTCAATGTATAGTTCCTGTTGAAGATACTACAAAATGTGAAGATGGTGTTTTACTTCCTAAAAATTTAGTTTTATCTAAACATATTAGATTCTCAGGGGAAGATATTAAAATTGGCACTAAGATTCTTTGTGGTGGAGAAAGGTTAAATGCCCACCAAATCACACTTTTAGCTTCACAAGGGATAAGCCATATAAAAGTTTATAAAAAACCAAAAATAGCTATATTTGGTTCAGGAAATGAGCTTAAAATGCACTTTGAAACAGTAGAATCTCACCAACTCTACAATACAAATACACCAACATTTTTCTCAAGAGTTAAAGAGTTAGGTTGTGAGGTTGATTTTATTGGAACAGCAAAAGATACTCTTGATGGACTAAAAGAGTATATTGAAAGTGCTTTAGAGAATAGCGATATGATAATAACTTCTGGTGGTGTAAGTGTTGGTGATGCTGACTTTACAAAAGAGGCATTTAACTCATTTGGTTATGAGATATTTTTTGACAAAATCGAGATAAAACCTGGTAAACCTACAACTGTTGGTAAAATTGGCAAAACAATGATTTTAAACCTACCAGGGAATCCTCTAGCAGCATCACTTAACTTTGAACTGTTTGGGCAATCTATGATTCTTGCTATGAGTGGTGAAAAAACAAAATATATAAATAGTATAAAAGCAAAAATGAAAGATGATTTTAAACTAAGAGCAGGTAGAAGAAACTTAGTTCCTGGTTTATTTGATGGGGAGTTTTTCAGACCTTGCGACAAGTTCGCTCCAGGTATGGTTTCACCACTTGGTAGTGCTAATGCTTATATTATGATAGATGAAAATTGTGGGCTTTTAGAGAAAGATTCTATAGTAAATGTTATATCTACAAAGTTTATGTTTACAACTGAAAATAAAAATGATTTAGTTAGTGGGAGATAGGTAAGTTAAAGTACCCTTCTCCAGATACCTGCGGCACATAATTGTTTAAGGTGTGCTGCTGTATTCCTACCCTGACACATTATCTCAAACGACCATTGCACAGGTCTAAAGAAGAGCAATGAAATTATAGCTAAGAAAACTTAAACTTTTTAAAAACCAATAAAAAAAGATAAAAAATTGATATATATAGTAACAGCATTAAAACCAGAAGCTCAAGCTTTTGTAGACAAATTTAAACTCAAAAAAGAGAAACTAAACAACTACACTGTTTTTAGTAACGATTCTATGATGGTTATAGTTAGTGGTGTTGGTGTTTACAACTCAATGATGGCAACACAAACTTTTATAGATTATTTTGATATTACAGATGATGATATATATATAAATGTTGGAATCTGTGGGGCTAATAAAAAATATGAGATTTCAGAGTTTATAGAGATAAGTGAAGTGATTTATAAAGAAAAAAAATATATTTTAAATGATTATAATAAAGATTCTATAACTTGTTCCGATATTGAGGTAATAGACACTAACTACAACATAGTAGATATGGAATCGTTTGGGTTTTTAGATGCTGTGATTCACTCAACAGCTATAAAAAACAGATATATGTTTAAAGTGGTATCTGACAATTTTGAACCACATTTAGTTACAAAAGATAAAACAAAAAAATTGATATTTGACAATATTGAAAAGATATTTGAGAGGGTAAATTTATGAAGATAGCTGTTGTTACAGGGGCTAGTAGTGGAATTGGCAAAGAGATTTGTAAAAGAATCTTATCTCTTGGTTATAAGGTTATTGGGATTAGTAGAACTGTTGAAGATTCTATGTTTGAGTATAAAAACTTTGTATCTTTACAAGTTGATTTATCAGATGAAAAATCTACACTTAAAGTTTGTGAAGTTTTAAAAAATGAAAATATCTCCATACTTGTTAATTCAGCTGGATTTGGTAGGTTTGAACCACATGAAGAGTTAAATGTTAAAACAATTATAGATATGACATTTTTAAACCTTACAGCTCCTATGTTACTTACAAATGCTCTACTTCGTGACTTAAAAAAGAATGCTGGGTACATTATAAACATAAACTCTATTGAGGCTACACGGGCTAGTAAATTTGCTGGTGTTTACAGTGCCACAAAGTCTGGACTAAAAGCTTTTAGTGATTCTTTGTTTGAGGAAACTAGAAAAAGTGAACTTAGTGTTACAAACATAAACCCAGATATGACACAAACAAATTTTTATGATGATTTACGGTTTGAAACAAGCTCTAAAGAGGATGAAACACTGTTTAGTTCAGATATTGCTGATGCTGTTGAGCATATACTTACAATGAGAAAAGGCGCAGTCGTAACTGACTACACCATAAGAGGTTTAAAGTTTGGAATCTCTAAGAAGAAGTTATGATTTTATATCTAGCTTCATAGATGTATGATGTTGAGTAGATTTTAAATATTTTATATTATTTTGTATTTTCATCATAGATTTTGATGTCTGACCTTTTAACTCTTCAACTAATTTAGTAGCTTCCAAAGTAAGATACAAAGCAGATTCAACATCTGCTATGTTATCAAATTTTGGAATCTCATCCATCAACTCATCTAATTTTTTTGTATTTTTTTCTACTAGGGCTATTTTAAGCTTAGTTAGCCACATGCGTTGTTTCTCTCCAAGCCTCTAAAAGAGTTTTGAAAACATTACTAACCTCATCTATTTTTGCTATATCATCATGAATCATAGCATTAGAGATGGATTGAATCTGGTAATTGTATAAACCGTTTAAATAGATAGCTACCTCTCCACCTTTCTCTTCATCAAGAACAGAGATAAGTTCTGTAATTATCGCAGTTGAACGACCTGCCCAATAAAACTTTTTCTCTATATTTCCATCTTTTATAGCTTTTCTTGCTTGAGCATTAAAACGAAGAACACCTTCATAAAGCATCTCTGTAAGTTTTGCTGGAGATTCTATCCCAACATCATTTTGTGCGTAAATATTATGAGCTGAACTGGCATACATTTTAAATCCTTTTTAATTGTTTGGTTATCTTTAACAGCAAATCGACTTTTATAAGAAATTATTTAGTCTTTTACTAATTTTTTGCTGCTAATTCAGCATCTATCATCTGAGTAAACATTGATGAAGCATTATTGAACTTACTTATCATCAAGTCATAAGAAGCAAATCTTTTTTTCATTGTTGCGTAAGTTGTATCTAATCTTTCAATAGCTTTCTCTTTTTGTTCTGTTAAGCTTTTTACTCTTGCAGTCATAGAATCTTTAAATGTATCTAAAACAGCACCATATTTACTATATTTGGCAACTTCTGTCTCTATCTCGTCAAACACACCTTTTAACTCTACTGTATTACCATCACTTTTAGTAAAAGTACCACCTGTAAAAAATGATTTTACATTAGCTGGGTCTTCATCTAATTTTTCATTTAGTTTTGTAGAATTTAAAGACAATCTACCATCATCTCCAACCTCTATACCAAAATCTAAAAGTTTCCCTTGACCCTCGCCAACTGTTGAGATTATATTTACTAGAGAAGATTTCATCCCTTTTATAACACTATCACTAGAAAAAGCTCCCCTTTCAGATACCTCTTGAGATGACTTAGTATCTTCACTTAACTGATAAATAGCCGAGTTGTATTTATCTACAAAGTTTGTGATTCTTTCTTCTATGTGTTCTCTATCTTGTTGTATATTTACATTTGTTTTACCAACATCTTTTAGTGTAATTGTTACACCCGATAAGAGGTCGTCAACAGAATTACTCTCTCTTGTAATCTCAACACCATTAAATTTAAACTTAGCATCAACACCATCTTGAACAGTTGTCATACCATCAACATCATCATCAGGGTCAGCATCATCTAGTAGTTTATCGCTTAAATGGTCATCATTATCTGTTATAGATATATCTTTACCAGTTCCTGTTTCATCTGAACTAAGTAAAAGTTTAAAGTTACCACTAGAAACTTGAACAATAGTCGCCGATACACTACCATCTGCTTTATCATTTATAAGATTCTTTAAATCCTCTAATGTTGTTGAAACATTATAGTCAATAGTAAAATCTTTATCTCCAACAGATAATTTCATTGAACCATCACCATCAGAAATTTTTGCTGTTTTAGAATCAAATGAACCACTTTGAACAATCTCTTTTGTAGCGATATTTTCAACTTCTAAACTAAAATCTTGTATATCACTACTCTCTTTAGCATTAATCTCAACAATAGAATCATTTCCAACACTTGTTGACCTAGATTCAAAAACTCCATATTCATTCAAACTTTTTAAACTTTCATAAAGGTTATCCATATGAGCATTTAAAAAATCAAATTTATCTGACTTTTTATCTTCAGCTTTTATTTTTGAATCCAACGGTGTTACAAATTTCGATTCATCTGCTGCTCTTAATTGGTCTATAACATCTTGAGTCAATATACTTGACCCTGCCCCTAAAGAAGAGATACCCATGATAAATCCTTTTACACTAATAATCTTTCATTATTATAATATATTTTATATTAGACTTCTTGGATAACCCTAATGACAAGAATCTATCACTCTGAGTAATATTTTCAATTTCATAAGTTATGCAAGAAGTCTATTACATATATCGGCAAAATTTACTTTTTTTTAATTTATAGCTAGATATAAATGATATAATTAATAAAATAAATTTTTAATACAAAATATTTTAAAAGAATGTATGGTGGGGAGATAGTTGAAAAATAGTAAAATGAGATTTATCCCGTATGGTAAGCAGTTGATAAATCAAGATGATATTGATAGTGTTGTTGATGTACTAAAATCAGATTTTTTAACAACTGGACCTAAAATTATAGAGTTTGAAGAGGCTTTATCTAACTATTGTGGTGCAAAATATTGTGTCGTAGTTTCTAGTGGTACATCTGCTTTACATTTGTCGTCTTTAGTTTTACTAAACAAAGGTGATAAAGTTTTAACAACTCCAAACTCTTTTTTAGCTACCTCGAACTCCATACTTTATGCTGGTGCTAAACCAATTTTTGTAGATATAGCTAAAGATGGAAATATTGACCTAGATATATGTGAAGATAAACTAAAAAATGATAACACTATAAAAGCTATCTATGGTGTAGCTTTTAGTGGAAATATGCTAAACCAAGAGAAATTAAAATATTTAAAAAACACATATAATATAAAGATTCTTGAAGATAATGCTCACTCTATAGGGGCAAATTATAATGGTATAAAATCTGGAAGTTGTTTAAATAGCGATATAGGTATATTTTCTTTTCACCCTGTAAAGCACATAACAACAGCAGAGGGTGGAGCTATAACAACAAACTCTAAAGAGATATATGAGAAACTTTTACACTTAAGAAATCACGGTACAGTAAAAACTCCACAAATGAAACCATGGGAATATGAGATGAGGGAGTTAGGTTTTAACTACCGTATAACAGATATGCAATGTGCATTAGGTATCTCTCAACTTAAAAAACTTCCAACTTTTTTATCTCGTAGAGTTGAGATAGCTAAAAAGTATGATGCTTTATTTGAAAATACAATAGTTAAACCTCTATATAAATTTACTACAAAATCATCTTATCATCTATATGTTGTAAAGGTTGACTTTACAAAACTATCTATCTCTAAAGTTGAACTTTTTACTAAACTAAAAGAGAAAAACATAGGAATTCAACTTCATTATATGCCAATAAATAAACAACCTTACTATAAAGACTTAGGTTATGGTGATGAGATAACACCTATTATGGATAACTACTATGAGGAGTGTTTTTCACTTCCTATCTACCCTCTTTTAAGTGATGATGAACAACATTATGTAATTAACAATCTGTTTGAGGTTCTAAAAGATGAAAGCTAAAACAGTTTGTATCATCCCAGCAAGGGGTGGAAGTAAAAGGATTCCAAAAAAGAATATAAAATCTTTTTTTGGTAAACCACTCATAGCTTACTCTATACAAACAGCCATAGATTCTAAACTATTTACAAAAATCATAGTATCAACAGATGATGAAGAGATAGCAAATATAGCTAAAGAGTATGGAGCAGAAGTTCCATTTATGAGACCTAAAGAGTTAGCTGATGATTTTACAGGTACAGTTGATGTTGTAAACTCTATGATAGCAAAACTTCAAGAGATAGGTGAAAAGTATGATTATATTTGTACTTTATATGCTACTGCTCCCCTTTTAAGAACTGAGTACCTTATACAAGGTTATGAGAGATTAAAAAGTAGCGATGCTAAATATAGCTTCTCCTCAACCTCTATGCCGTTCCCGATTCAAAGAACATTCAAGCTTCGTGATGATGGAAGATGTGAGATGTTTACACCTAAACATTATAGTAGTAGAAGTCAAGATTTAGAGGAAGCTTACCAAGATGCTGGACAATTCTACTGGAACAAATCATCTAAGCAAAGTGATTCTATCATATTTGGAGCCGATTCTATCCCCATAGTCTTACCTAGATATTTAGTTCAAGATATTGATACTTTAGAGGATTGGGAAAGGGCTGAACTGGCTTATGCTGTACTCTATAAAGATAATTTTGATAAATGGAATATACTCAAAAAGAGGTTGCATAAAAAAGAAAACATTATAAAATTTTCTAATGGAAATATATATTTTATGTCTCTAGGACAAAATATTGGTCATGAAGTTTATGGTAAAGATGAACTTTTTTTAAGACCTGTTCTTGTTTACAAAAAACTTAGCAAAACTACATTTATAGGTATCCCATTAACTTCACAAAAAAAAGAGGGAAGTTACTATTTTTCATTTAACTATAAAAAAAACAAAACAAGTACAGCAATGCTTCACCAGATGAGAGTCCTTGATATACGAAGAAGTGAATATCTAAGTGGACATATAAACAAAAATATATACAAAAACTTACAATTAAAAGTAGAAGAGTTTATGAAGTTACCCCAAAGTAGTACTAAGGGGAATGGCCAACTAGGGCTAAATAGATGATAATTATAACAAAAGAAAAACAAAATGTCAAAATATAAAAACATCCTTTTTAGAGCAGATTCATCTTCAAAAATAGGCTTAGGGCATATTATGAGAGATTTAGTCTTAGCATCTAAATACAAAAATTCTAACATCACCTTTGCTACACAAGGTTTAAAAGGTAACATCAATAGTAAAATTTTAGATTCTAAGTATAACTTAGAGATTTTAGATTCTAGTAATAAAAAAGAGTTAGTAAAACTAATAAAAAAACTAAATATAGATTTACTTGTTATAGACAATTATAAAATTAACTATAAAAAAGAGAGATACATCAAGAAAAAAACTGCTGTTACAATCTTATCTTTTGATGATACTTATGAAAAACATCATTGTGATATAGTTCTAAACCATAATCTTGGAGCAGATAAAAAAAGGTATAAAAGTTTAGTTCTAAAAAAATGTAAACTAAGATGTGGCAGTAGATATACACTTTTAAGAGAAGAGTTTATAAAAGAGAAAAAAAATAAAACTGTTTTTTTAGCTATGGGCGGAGCAGACCATAGTGACATAAATATAAAAATATTAAAAGTTTTAGAACAATTTAATCATATAAACATAAACTTAGTAACTACAACAGCAAATAAAAATTTAGAAAAATTAAAAGCTTTTTGTGATGGTAAAAGTTGGATTAAATTACATATAGATTCAAATAAAATAGCAAAACTTATGAAAGAATCAGATTTTGCCATAGTTACACCTAGTGTAATTTTAAATGAGGTTTATTTTATGAAACTTCCATTTATAGCTGTAAAAACTGCCAACAATCAAAAAGATATATATAAATATCTTTTAAAAAATAATTATGATGTTTTAAAAAACTTTAATAAAAAGAACTTATTATTTCTTATTAGATTGAAACTAAATAGTATAAAAATAATTAATTTTACTGATTTATCTAAAATAGAAAAGAAAATAGTTTTTCATTTTAGAAATAATAAAAATATACGAAAATGGATGTACAATAAAGAACCCATAAATTATGACAACCATCTTTCATATATTGATTCTTTAAAAATACAAAAAAATAAAATTTATTTCTTAGTTAAACAAAATAATAACTATATAGGTGTTATTGATTTAACAAACCTTAACTATACACTTTATGAAGCAGAGTTAGGAATTTACACCAATCCAGAATTACGAGGAATGGGAAATATTTTGATGAAAACTATAATAAATTATAGTTTTGATGTTTTAACACTAAAAAAGTTAAAAGCAAATGTTTATGTAAATAACATATCTGCTATTTCACTATATGAAAGATTTAATTTTAAAAGAGTTAAAAATTATAAAAATATGATTTATATGGAGTTATTAAATGAAAATAGGTAATTTTAATTTAGAAAAAGATGGTACTTTTATAATTGCTGAACTTAGTGCTAACCATAATGGTGATTTAAAAAATGCCTTAGAAGCTATAAAAGTAGCAAAAGAAATAGGGGCTAATGCTATAAAACTACAAACCTATACAGCAGATACTTTGACACTAGATTCTAAAAAAGATGATTTTATAGTAAAAGGTGGCACTCTTTGGGATGGTAAAAGTTTGTATGAACTTTATAAATGGGCTTCTACACCTTGGGAGTGGCACAAAGAGTTATTTGAGTATGCTAGAGAGATAGGTATAGATATTTTTTCATCACCATTTGATAAAACTGCTGTTGATTTTTTAGAGCAATTTAATCCATCTGCTTACAAAATAGCTTCATTTGAAATAACTGACTATGAACTCATAAGATACACTGCTTCTAAAATGAAACCTATCATCATAAGTACAGGAATCGCAACTATAGATGAGATTCAAGATGCTGTTGATATTTGTAGAGAGGTGGGCAACCATGAGATAATTTTACTAAAATGTACAAGTGCTTACCCTGCTCCACTTGAGGATGCTAATTTAAAAATGATTCCAAATATTGCTCAAACATTTGGAGTTATATCTGGCTTTTCAGACCATACTACTGACATAATAGCACCTATTGTAGCAGTTACTCTTGGAGCAAAAATCATAGAAAAACATTTTATAGTAAATAAAGCTATTGGTGGGGCTGATGTTGATTTCTCACTTGATAAAGATGAGTTTTCTCAAATGGTACAAAAGATTCGAGATACTGAAAAACTACTTGGAAAAGTTAACTATAGTATGGATAATAATAAAATGAAATCTAGACAATTTTCTAGAAGTTTATATATATCTAAAGATATAAAAAAAGGTGAGGTTTTTACAGAAGAAAATATAAAGAGTGTAAGACCTGGATATGGTTTACACCCTAAACATTTAAAAAGTATTTTAGGTAAAATAGCAAATAATGATTATGAGATTGGAGATAGATTAAATTATGATTTTTAATTCTCGTTTTCATCCAAAAGTATACTTTCAAGTTTAGGTTCAAGAATCTCTAAAATAGCATCTAAATTTATCATGATTCTAGTAGCCCACTCATGATGAAAAAGTATCATTTTCCAGTTTTTATGGATTCTATCTTTTTCCATTGTTTCAATTTGTAAACTCCAATAAGCTACATCAAATTCAAGATGTGTAAGAAGAGGAGAAATTAAAGATTCATAAAACTCTTTAAATTCAGTTTTATAATATTTATTACGAACTACCGCTATTTTATCTACCATTTTTCTTGTTTCTTTCTCTTTAACATACAGATGAATATCTTTTATATCATATTTTTGATATTTTCTTATAATCCTTGTTAAAAGTTTTAAAAGCTTTTTAGTGGATTTTTTCATATCCTTTCCAATAATAATAGCTTCATTTATTTTTTCTTGAGATTGTTTTATATTTTCTAAATATTCATCTTGTGTAGGCATATCTAAAATTATTTTTTCTTTTTTATGTTTAGTATCTACATATTTATCAACTGCCTCTTTAAAAGGTAACTCTATAGTACCTTCTATTCTAGCACCACCTTCTGTTGAGTTAATTGTTAAAAAATCTTTCTTTTCGTTATTTTTAGATACTATATTTTCATAACCACTTAAAAACATTTTCCATACTCTTGTTGTTTTAACTTCTCCTTTACCACCATAAGCAAGTGTATATTGGTCATTTTTATTATTTTTAATCTCATTTATACCTAAGACATGATCTTTAGAATGACTAGTTCCATCTTCACCATAAGCTAAATCTTGCCCAATAATAAGAACCTGTTTAAACTCCATCTCACTAACAAGTTCATAAGCCATATTAGCAGCACTCATCCCAAGACCAAGATATCCATAGTCATCAAATTTCATATAACGATAATGCCATCCTGTAGGTCGCATACTAAACTGAAATTGACCATCTTTTATGTTTTCTATTAGTTTTTCATCTACAATAGCTGTTAAAGCAAAAATTATATCTTTTTGAAATTCTACAGAGGTACTAGCATAAAAAATAGATGTTAATGCTATTCTTTCTAAAGTTGTCACTATATCTGGTTTAATTCCTGCTTTTTCTAAAACAGGTAAACTAGCATCAACAGCAATAATTGTTACAGAATCTTTTATCTCTTTTAAAAGTGGTAGTTGTTTAGCCAAAGATGGACCAGTAGCTACAATAATAGCAGTATCTGTATTTTTACCTTTTTGCTCTAAGTTTCTCAAAGTTGGATTTTTTAACATTAATTCTAAATTTTGCATAAAATGTTTAAGTCCAAGTAATTCATCTCTAGCATCATTACCTGATGATTGAGCAAAATATTGGAAAACTTTAATTATATTTTTATTTACTTTTTGAATATCATCAATATATTTTTCATAAAAATGGCTGTTTAATCGTAAATCATAAGCTTTAAAATGTACAAATGCTAAACCAACTAAAACATTTCTAAAATATACTGAATCTGTATTTTCTGTATGTACAATTATTAACCTTTCAGATTCAATATCTTCAGATAAATCTGTAAGGTTTAAAGCAATGTAAATAAGTTCTAATTCTGGTTCAAGTATATATATGTGATTATGAAAAAAGTTTTGTAAAAGCATATTACAAAGATGTCCATTCCCTATTCCATAAATATACATAACTTTATATAATTTATATGTTTTAAGTAATTCTACATATGTTTCTTCTATCTCATCAATAGGTCTTTTTTCATACATAAATTGGTTATCTTCTAAATCTAATATATTTGCATCGGCATAATGCCCACTAGCAAATACTTCATACTTTTTATTTGTTTTTATTTTGAGTAATTTAGTTGCTAAGTCTGGATTTACAATTGCTAAAGATGCAATATTTTTTTCGTAGATACCCATGGGGAAAACTCACTTTTTTTAAACTAAAAAAGCAAATTTCATTCCATAATGTTTTTTTATATTATGAAACAATTACTATTGTAATAGTTTCATAACATTTTGTTGAACAGAGTTAGCTTGACTCATAGCATAAGAACCTGATTGAGCTAAAATATTGTGTTTTGCAAAATCTGCTGATTCTTTAGCAAAGTCAACATCACGAATCTGAGATTCTGCTGCTGTAACATTTACTTGAGTAACACTAATATTTCTAACAGTAGATTCTAATTGATTTTGAGTTGAACCAATATCTGAACGAATCGCATCTAGTTGTTTAAGAGCTGAATCTGTAGAACGAATCGCTTTTTCAGCACCCTCTCTAGTTGTTACATCTATACCACTAAGTGTACTACTTTTCTCTTTTGATAGTTTCGCATCTGCAACAAAACCTACATGATTCCCACCAACACTCATCTGAACAGTATGGTCAGAAATTAGAGTTATATGACCTCTATTAACTTCAGATTTTAAACCACTCGCAGCAGATGCTCCACTAACAACTATGTTACTACCATCAGTTGAATGTAAAGATAATTTTCCACCATCATTTGTAGCAACAACACCTGTTTTATCTGTTTGAGCATTAATAGCATTCATTAATGCACCATCAGCATCACTAGAAGTTACAGTAACCTTACCAATATCTATACCATTAATTTTCATCTCACCAGCACTAATAGTACCAGAGACAACAGCAGTACCATTAACTTCAGTTGATGCCATAGCTGTTACTTCCGTTAAGTTAGAGATAGCATTAACAGCAATAGCTTTTGCCCAAGCAGAATCTGCACTATGGGCAACACTTACAGTATCTCCCTCTTCACCAAGATCTGCTGAAGTTGCACCAACATCAACAGCTGTAATTAAAGCATCAGTATTGATTGTAAGAGATCCTGCACTTAAAGCTGCTGTATCAACAGCAACTGAACCAGTAGTATCAACATGTCTACCAACAGTGTTTATTTGAGTATTTGCTATGTTTATACCAACAGTTTCTTCAGAGTAAGCACCAATATGGAAACTTTTGTTTTGAAAATCACCATTTAGTAGTTGTTGACCATTGAAAGATGTTGTAGTCGCAATATTATTTGCTTCTTCTAAAAGTTTACTAATATCGTTTTGAATAGCTTGTCTTGAATCAGCATTTTGCCCATCAGATGCAGCTTGAATAGCTTTAGTTCTTACTGTATTAACAATATTTTCATACTCATCTAAAGCACCATCCGCTGTTTGAACAACACCAATACCATCATTAGCATTGTTAATCGCTTGACCCAAACCACTAGCTTGAGCTTTTAGCTGATTCGCAATTGAAAGACCAGAAGCATCATCTGCTGCTGTATTAATTCTTAATCCTGAACTTAAAGCTTGTAAATTTTTATCGAGACTAATATTATTCATACTAGCATTTCTGTGGGCATTCATTGCACCAATGTTTGTATTAATTCTAAATCCCATAATAAATCCTTTTTTGAGAAATTTTTATAATAAAAGCAAAAAATATACCAATAAATGAATTTAAAAAGAAATCATAGTTTTATGAAGATAAAAAGAGAAGATACTAAAGGGTTATAACCCTCTAGTATAATATGAACTAAAAATTACTATTGTAATAATCTCATCACATTTTGTTGAACAGAATTAGCTTGACTCATAGCATAAGAGCCTGATTGAGCTAAAATGTTATGTTTTGAAAAGTTTGCTGATTCTTTAGCAAAGTCAACATCACGAATCTGAGATTCTGCTGCTGTAACATTTACCTGAGTAACACTAATATTTCTAACTGTTGATTCTAATTGGTTTTGAGTTGAACCAATATTTGAACGGATAGAATCTAGTTGTTTTAGAGCTGAATCTGTAGAACGAATCGCTTTCTCAGCACCCTCTCTAGTTGTTACATCTATACCACTAAGTGTACTACTTTTTTCTTTTGATAATTTTGCATTTACTGCAAAACCAGCATGAGATGCACCAGCACTCATCTGAACAGTATGGTCAGAAATTAGAGTTATATGACCTCTATTAACTTCAGATTTTAAACCACTCGCAGCAGATGCTCCACTAACAACTATGTTACTACCATCAGTTGAATGTAAAGATAATTTTCCACCATCATTTGTAGCAACAACACCTGTTTTATCTGTTTGAGCATTAATAGCATTCATTAATGCACCATCAGCATCACTAGAAGTTACATCTACTTTACCAATATCTATACCATTAATTTTCATCTCACCAGCACTAATACTACCAGAGACAACAGCACTACCATTAACTTCAGTTACAGCCATAGCAGTAACTTCTGTTTGATTAGATATAGCATTAATCGCTGATGCTTTTGCCCAAGCAGAATCTGCACTATGGGCAACACTTACAGTATCTCCCTCTTCACCTGTATCTGCTGAAGTTGCACCAACAGCAACAGCTGTAATTAAAGCATCAGTATTAATTGTAAGAGATCCTGCACTTAAAGATGCTGTATCAACAGCTACTGAACCAGTAGTATCAACATGTCTACCAACTGTATCTATCTGAGTATTTGCTATGTTTATACCAACAGTCTCTTCTGAGTAAGCACCAATATGGAAACTTTTGTTTTGGAAGTTACCATCTAGTAGTTGTTGACCATTGAAAGATGTAGTTTTAGCAATATTGTTTGCTTCTTCTAAAAGTTTATCAATATCGTTTTGAATAGCTTGTCTTGAATCAGCATTTTGCCCATCAGACGCAGCTTGAATTGATTTAGTTCTTACTGTATTAACAATGTTTTCATACTCATCTAAAGCACCATCTGCTGTTTGAGCAATCCCAA
>Ga0256824_10000300_pt1 | contig 18502 bp, 13 predicted proteins | sample CV67metaG_FD_191570 | JGI IMG/M metagenome (GOLD analysis project Ga0256824, IMG submission 191570) | Hydrothermal vent microbial communities from East Pacific Rise, Pacific Ocean - CV67 | ecosystem: Environmental > Aquatic > Marine > Hydrothermal vents | place: Pacific Ocean: East Pacific Rise...
CGCCCTATTGTCAATGAATATGTAGAGTTATTATGGAAAATGCTTACAGAATTGGGCTACAACAAAAAACGCTTCCAACGAACATTCTCTACCCTTTTAACCCATGATATAGATGAAGTTTTTCGATACCCAACACCCCTTCACCTTCTAAAAGGTATAGCTGGAGATATCATCTATCGAAAAAACCCATTTCTTGCTCTTAAAACGCTCTATGATTATAGCGCCATAAAATGGGGCAAAACAAAAGATCCCTATGATACCTTTGATGAAATTATGGATATGAGTGATCATTTTAATCTTACCTCTCATTTCTTTTTTATGTCAGGAGGCACAACCAAAAAATATGATAATAGATATAAAATTGATGATCCAGAAGTCAAAAAACGTATCGATAATATTAAAAAACGTGGTCATACTATCGGCATTCATCCCTCTTATAATGCTTACAACTGTGATCAACAATTCAAACTAGAAAAAAATCACCTAGAAGAGGTAGCCCAGATAAAAATATTATCAGGAAGAGAGCATTATCTCCGATTTTCAATACCAAATACATGGCAAATTTGGGAAGACAATGGATTAAAATACTCTTCAAATTTAGCCTATCCTAAAAAAAGTGGTTTTAGAACAGGTTCTTGTTATCCTTTTCATCCCTTTAATATCATTAGCCAAAAAGAGCTAACCCTCATGGAGCATCCTCTGATTATGATGGAAGCAACCTTTATAGAAGAGGGTAAAAGTCCCAAAAAAGTTATAGAAATGGTAGAGAAGTATATTAAAAGTGTCAAAAAATATAATGGAGAGTTTGTCCTTTTGTGGCATAACGCCTCATTCAAACAGCACTCACTCAAAAAATATGCACCAATCTATCAAAAAACCCTTCAAAAACTTCAAGAGTCAAACTTGTGAATCATTTAATTTTTTCAAAAGAGTTTATTTTTGCTATTTTACTTTTAAGTGGAACTATTAAAATGGTTCTACCTCTAATGGGAGTAAATGGTATGCCGGACCTAACGCTTGTAAGTGCCATTATTGTAACACTTATTATGATCTCTCACCTCAAAGTAACCCTGCGATCTATCGCCATAAAAAAACTGGAGCTTATTATCATTTTAACCCTTTTCTATTTTTTTATGATTTTTTCACTCGGCTATACCTCTTCACAACAGGCATCAATCACAAAAACCATCAATTTTGGAACCATGGCACTTGCCTTCTATTTTCCTCTTCTTGTAAAAGATTTTAATATAAAAAAGTTTATGACCTCTCTTACTCCTCTAATATTTTTATGTAGTTTTCTCTTTTTAAACTTCTATTTCGCCTATATTAGTGGAGAATCAACCGAAATTTTTACCAATATGAGCCAAGAAGAGACCCTTCAGATGACAGCACTCTATCTTACAATTTCATGGCTCAATGGGATTATTATTCTTTACTATTTTTTTCAAAAAAAAGAGAATCCATTTATTAGATGGTCTATTTTAACCATCTCTTTTATTATTTTAATCTCATCAGGAGGGCGGGGTCCACTTCTTTTTACGATACTAATTTTAGGTATCTATTTTATCTATAAGTTTTATCAATTCCTGATTATTTTTCAATTTAATCGTATTCTTCTTCCACTTACGCTGATTATACTCTTAACCTCGACTATTTTCTTTACATCTAATACTGTTTTATCCGACAATCCTTCCTTTAAACTCATTAATAATACCGTAGAACGGTTAACTGGACTTGTCACAGAAAAAGGTGGAGGAGCCTCTGCACATAGCCGAATAACCAATGCCATCTTCTCGATAGAGAAGATCAATAATAGTCCATTTTGGGGATATGGAGTTGGTAGCTATGGATATGAGATGACCAATATTGATCATCTAGATTATCCACATAATATCTTTTTAGAAGTCTGGTTTGAATTGGGATATATTCCACTGCTCCTTTTTCTTCTTCTTTTTTATCAAGTTTACAAACATATACAACCCAAAAAGTGTCCTTGGTGTCTGGCACTCTATTTCTATTTTCTATTTAATGTTTTAAAATCAAGTAGTTTAATCGACATACGAATGATGCTGGGATTTTATGCCCTCTTTGTCGTAATAAATTACATGAAAGGAGCAGAAGAAGATAGGATTTTTTTAAAATAAAATAGCTTAATAATAGAATAATAATATATAAAATCATTCGTATACAAAAGGGAATATAGTGAAAATAGCGAATTTAGTTTTTAACAGTTTTCAAAATGATAGTCGTGTTTTAAAAGAGTCTATCTCATTGAGTAATGCAGGCTATGAAGTTGAAGTAATAGCACATAATAATAGCGGTTTAAACGCGTATGAAGTTGAAAAAAACTTTGTAATTAGAAGATTTAGTTACCTTGATAGAGAAAAGAGTAAAGGAATTATCTCTAAATTGGGAGCCTATCTAAAATATATAAAATTGTCAGTGCAACACACTAAAAATTTTAATATTTTACATTGTAATGATTTAGATACGCTTCCTATTGCATTTATAATAAAAAAGTTTATAAACAAAAAAATAAAAGTGGTCTATGATGCACATGAACATGAGACAGAGAGACATCATCAAAGTAGTTTTGATAAAAAAATTCTAAAGATTATCGAGAGATTTCTCTTAAGATCTGTAGATAAAGTGATTACAGTCAGTGATCCAATTGCAGAAGAGTATGTTAAGCTTTATGGCATCAAAAAGCCTACACTCATATACAACACACCAGAAAAAAAAACCATAGAAAAAAAAGATATTTTTAGAGAAAAGTTTAATATTCCAAAAGAGCATATTATTTTTCTCTATCAAGGTGGACTTCAACCAAGAAGAGGAATTTTAGAGTTTTTAGAGTTGATTAAAAATCAAAAAAATGTTAGTTATATAATAATGGGATTTGGTGATTTAAAAGAGAAAATTTTAGAAAAAATAAAGACAGAACCAAACCTCTATTTTCACGATGCTGTCTCACCAGAAGTCTTATTAGAATACACCTCATCTGCTGATATTGGTGTCTGTATTGAAGAGAATCTTTGCAAAAGTTGGGATTTGGCTCTACCAAATAAGATGTTTGAATATGCTATGGTTGACCTGCCTATTATTGTTTCGGGTCTACAAGAGCTAAAAAGATTTGTGTTAGAAAATGATACAGGGTATGTTATTGAAGATATTTTTGATCATGATGAATTTGATAAGCTTTTTCCTACTATCTTGAAGACATACCAGAGCAAAGAAAAAGAGATTCAAAAAGTCAAAGAGAGATACAATTGGCAAAATCAAGAGAAGAAACTTTTAACACTCTATCAAGAGATAAACAAAGAGAAATGGGAGAAAGATAAATGATTAGTAAATTTAAAAATGTATTTGTATTAGCACCACACACAGACGATGGAGAATTGGGAGCAGGAGGAACAATTGCAAAGCTTATTGAGCATGGTGCAAATGTCTACTATTTTGCTTTCTCAACAGCAGAAGAGTCTGTACCAGAAGGACATCCAAAAGATATTCTTAAAACAGAAGTTATTAACGCAACAAAAAAACTGGGAATCAAAAGAGACAATGTTATTATATATCACTATCAAGTCAGAAAATTAAACTATGCACGACAAGATATTTTAGAAGATTTAATTGAATATAAACGAAAGATTGTTCCTGACTTGGTGCTTATGCCTTCACTTCATGACATCCATCAAGACCATGCAACCATCGCACAAGAGGGATTACGAGCATTTAAAAACTGTACTATTCTAGGCTATGAACTAATATGGAACAATCTTACATTTAACACCACATCATTTATAAAGTTGAGTAGAAAAAATGTTCAATGCAAATGTGATGCATTGAAAGAGTATAAGTCTCAAAAAGGTAGAGCTTATATGGATCAAGAGTTTATATTTGCATTGGCCAAAACAAGAGGGGTACAGATAGGTACAGAGTATGCAGAAAGTTTTGAGGTTTTAAGATGGATAATCAAGTAACTGTTGCCATTCACCAACCCAATTTTATGCCGTGGTTAGGCTATTTTTATAAAATTTGGCAGTCAGATATATTTATTTTTCTTGATGATGTTCAGTTTACCAAAACAGGCTCTAACTATACCAATCGGGTTAGTGTTAATATTGCTGGAGAGAGTAACTATTTAACCATTCCCATAAAAAGGGTTCATGGAATACAGAAGATCAATGAAACAAAATTTTTAAATGAAAAATGGAAAAAAAAATTTATTGGAACACTCCAAGCCAATTATGCTAAAGCACCATTTTTTAAAGAAAACAACCAATTTATATTTGAACTAATCAACTTTAATGCGGGGAATTTATCTGACTACAATATCAATTTTATTGTAAAAATCAGCAAAGCTTTAAACATGAAAACAGAATTTATAAAAAGCTCAAAATTTCAAATTAAAAGCGAATCAACCCAACGATTAATTGAACTTATTCATGGTGTAAATGGAAGCTGTTATCTTTCAGGTGAAGGTGCAGACAACTATCAAGAACATCAACGCTATAAAGATGAAGAAATAGCACTTATCTATAATAAAATTCCTAAATTTCACCACAAACAACAGAAGAGAGAAGGGTTTATTCCTGGACTATCCATTATTGATGCTATTTTTAATATCGGATTGAACAATCTTAAGTCTAATCTTTTCCTACAGAATAGAAAGGGTATTCTATGAACAAAAAACTAACAAAAACGATATGGATAATAAATGATTATGCAGGAAGCCCTTCACATGGCATGACCTACAGGCACTACTATATGGCAAAAGAGCTACAAAAAAAAGGGGTCAATCCAATTATTATCTCTGCCTCATTTTCTCATTTTTTTAATAACTATCCACCCATAAAAGAGCAATCCTATCTTACTGAAATGGTAGACAAGATAGAATATCTTTGGATTAATGTCATTAAATACAAAAACTCACGTGATAAAAAACGGGTCTGGAAATGGTTTCAATTCTCTTTTAAGCTCTTTACCTTACCTAAAAATTTGCAAAAGCCTGATATGATTCTCTGTTCAGGATCTGCACCGATGCTAGTGATCCCCTCTTACTATTTGGCAAAAAAATATCATGCAAAACTTATTTTTGAAATTAGAGATATATGGCCATTAACACTGATGAACTTTAAAGGATATTCCAAATACAATCCACTTATCTATCTGATGCAAAAATCTGTTAATTTTGGCTTTAAACATGCAGACCATATCATCTCTGTACTGCCAAATACCGATAAATATATTCAAGAACAAGGTATTTATAACTTTAATTTTACCTATCTTCCCAATGGTATTTTTCTAGAAGAGTTAGAGAACCCTTCCCCACTTACCAACAGTGTTCAAGCACAAATACCAAAAGATAAGTTTATTGTAGGATATACTGGGGCAATGGGAATGGGCGACGGTTTAGATCTGCTTATTGATGTGGCTAAAGAGCTTGAAGAGATCTCAAAAATTCACTTTATTTTAGTCGGAAAAGGGTCAGAAAAAGAGCGATTAAAAGCACGAATAAAAAATTTGAAACTTCACAACATAACAATTATTAATGCCATTCCAAAAAAAGAAGTTCAAAGTATGCTCAAGGAGTTTGATACCTGCTATATAGGATGGGAAGATAAAAGTATCTACAAATATGGTATCTCTGCCAATAAAATTTTTGACTATATGTATTCAGAAAAGCCAATTATTCATCTATTTAGTGGAAAGGGTGATTTAATATCAAAAGCAGGGTGTGGATTGACGATTGATCAACACAAAAGCTCTCTAATTACAGAAGCTATTTTGGAACTCTTTCATAGTTCAAAAGAGAGACGAAAAGCGATGGGAATTAGAGGAAAAAGCTTTGTCTTAAAATACCATACCTATAGTAAAATTACTGATAAATTTCTTGATATTTTCACAGCAAAGAAGAAGAGTCAAAAAGCCATCTATTTATCTAGAAATTAATTATACAAAAGAGACCTATTTCGGTCTCTCTAGCCCATACAAGCAGAATAGGCAACACCCTCACGAATACCATCATCAATGACCATCGACTCCTTAAATCTACCAATTGTGTATAGCTCATCGTAAATCAATACACCCGAAGCTATAAGATCTTCACGTCCAACACCTACGGTTTGTACTCTCTCTGCACTACTCATAGTAATTAATCGCTCCAATTGAACTACCAGATCTTTTTGGCTCAACATTGTGCCATGAACCTTATTGGCATCGTAACTGTTATACTTCATTCCATGTTTCATAGAGGCTATAGTGGTTGGTGTTCCTGCTATAGCAATAAAAAGTTCAACTTCACCATGTTGAGAGACCACATCATTGTAGTAGTTTTGTATAGGATTCATCAAAATAGGCATTGCTTGAGCAATTTCGGCTAAACCTTTAAATTTTTGGGTTACAGTTACAATACCTACTTGAAAACTTTTAGAAAAGACTTTGTTGTTACCATAGTTAAAAAGAAGCTCTGTTGAAGCACCTCCAATATCAACTAACATAAAACTTTTTGGATTTTTATTAAGTAGCTTCAAGCGATTCTCAACAGCCATTAACGCATATTTTGCCTCTGCCACACCATCAATAATCTCAAATGCAACACCTGTCTTCTCTTTGATCTCTGCCAACACCTCATCACTATTCTTTGCCTGACGTATCGCTTCAGTCGTCACTGCCTTAACCGTTGTATCTGAAAAATCTATCTTCTCTTGAGCTTCATGAATCGCAATAATCACCCGTGCTACAGCCTCTTTAGAGATAATCCCTGTCGAGGTTAAATTATCAGCAGTCTTAACAGTCTTGTGAAATTCTCCTAATGAAACTTTTGTTTTACAATTCATCTTTAAGACCCGTATACTGTTTGAACCCAAATCTATTGCTATAATAGCACTACTCATTTTTTTCCTTTATCATCTCTATATTTAACTCATTTAGCAAATATTTACCTGTATAAGAGCCTGTCTCTTTGTGGTTTTTTGCCACATCTTCTGGGGTTCCTGTGGCAATAATCAATCCACCTTTATTACCACCTTCTGGTCCCATATCTATAATATAGTCTGCATTTTTAATCATATCAAGATTATGCTCTATCACCACCACAGAGTTTCCAAGATCAACCAAATGGTGTAAGACTCCTGTTAGTCTATCAACATCTGCAAAATGTAAACCTGTTGTTGGCTCATCTAAGATATAGAGTGTTTTACCTGTATCTTTTCTGCTCAACTCTTTACTCAATTTGATACGTTGAGCCTCTCCACCAGAAAGGGTTGTGGCATTTTGACCCAGTGTGATATAGTCAAGCCCCACATCTATAAGCGTTTTTAGTTTAATGGAAATTGAGGGAACAGCTTTAAAAAACTCCATCGCTTCAGTCACAGACATTCCTAACACTTCAGCAATCGATTTTCCCTTATACATCACCTCTAAAGTCTGAGCATTGTATCGTGTCCCATGACAAGTATCACACTCAACCAAAACATCAGGCAAAAAATGCATCTCAATCTTGATCTGTCCATCTCCAGTACAATTTTCACAACGCCCACCCTTGACATTAAATGAAAAACGCCCCACTTTGTAGCCTCTAAGCTCTGCCTCTTTCGTTTTAGAAAAGAGCTTACGAATCTCATCCATTACCCCTGTATAAGTAGCAGGATTAGAACGGGGTGTTCTTCCTATTGGGCTTTGATCCAGAGAGATCACCTTATCTACCTGTTCAAGTCCTACAATCTCAACACCATCTACTTTATTCACTTTTTTAGCACGATTTAAAACTTCTCGTGCCACAGGAAGAAGCGTCTGCAAAATAAGAGAACTCTTTCCACTACCGCTCACTCCTGTAATACAGACAAAGTTTTTAAGTGGAATTTTGGCTGAAATATTGCTAATATTGTTGAGTGTAACATTGTTAATTTCTATCCAGCTATCTTGGGGTTTATCGTGTGGATAATAGATATTTTTTGATCCAAAAAGATACTCTGCGGTTAAAGTTTTGGCTTTCATCATCTTTTTTCCTGTTCCTGCAAAAACAACTTCTCCACCAAATTTACCAGCACCTGGACCAATATCGATCACATAATCAGCAGACATAATTGTCTCTTTATCATGTTCAACAACAATAACCGAATTTCCTTTCTCTTGCAGAGAACGCAAAGTACGAATTAGCTTCATTGTATCACGCTCATGTAAGCCAATACTCGGTTCATCTAATACATACATTACACCTGTAAGACCCGAACCAATCTGAGAAGCAATTCTTATTCTCTGAGCCTCTCCACCCGAAATAGTTCGTGCATCTCGGCTTAGTGTTATATAGGTTAAGCCTACATCATATAAGAAAAATAGACGCTCTTCAATCTCTTTTAATACCGATTCTGCAATCTGTTTTTGCTGTTCCGAGAAGTGTTCAAAATTCTTTTTCTCTTTAAAATATTCATAGCTCTTCTCAATAGGCATATCAATTATATCTGCTATATTTTTATCTTCTATCTTCACTGCCAAAGAGCGTGGACGTAGACGATGCCCATCACAACGATCACACTCTTTTTCAGTCATATATTCACTCATATCCTTCTCATCACTAAACATATCATGAGCAAACTTAACAACTCCAGGCCACTCTCGATTAAGATTATGCCGTTTCCAAGAAAAATCTACATTATGCCCACCACCATATAAAATAGATTTTTTCTGATACTCTTTAAGAGACTCATACGGCACATCTATCGCAATATCATTCTGTTCACAATAAGCATTTAAAAATTTGGTGTAGTAGCTTTTATTAAAACCATACATAATTTTAACTGCCCCTTTTTCGATGCTCAGAGCTGTATCGATAACTTTCTTTAAATCAATAACATAACGAATCCCCAGACCATCACAAGTAGGACAAGCCCCTTTTGGAGAGTTAAAAGAGAAGCTCACTGGCTCCAAAGGTTCAAAACTCAACTTACAATCAAAACATGCCAGATGTTCAGAAAAATGGATATGTTGTCGATCAAGATTGAAAGCTTCAAAGTTTAATACTTCAATTTCAACCTCTCCATAGGACTCTTTAAGTGCTTTCTCCACATCTTGTCCAATTCTATCACGACTCTCTTCCTTAACAACAACACGGTCAATAATTACTTTAATGGTATGTTTCTTGGTTTTACTCAACTCTATCTCTTCATCCAAACGAACCATCACTCCATCAATCATGGCTCGAACGTAACCTTTATGTCGTAAAGACTCCAACATATCGACAAATGTACCCTTTTTCTCCTTGACAAGAGGAGCTAAAATAACCAATTTTGCACCATCAGGAAGCTTTAAGACCTCTTCTATAATATCTGAAGCACTCATCGAAGATATTGGTTCACCACACTCATGACAGTGCTGTTTTCCTACTCTTGCAAAGAGCAGACGCAAATAGTCATATATTTCCGTAATTGTTCCCACTGTGGAGCGTGGATTTTTAGAAGTTGTCTTTTGGTCAATAGCAATGGCGGGGGTTAACCCTTCAATCTTATCAACTTCTGGCTTCCCAACACGACCCAAAAACTGTCGTGCATACGAAGATAATGACTCAATATATCGCCGTTGCCCTTCTGCATAGAGCGTTGAGAATGCCAATGTAGATTTACCGCTACCACTAATACCTGTAATAACAACCAATTGATTTTTAGGAATTTTTACATCTATATTTTTTAAGTTATTCTCTCTAGCCCCATAGACTTCAATTTTCTGATTTTTCATATTTTATATTATCCTAAGAACATTTTTTTTACTAAAATTAAGAGTGCAATTGCATACATTATCAATAAATAGAGTTTGTGTTGTGAAGAAGAGACCAGATCTTTCAATCGAATCCCAATAAAAACCCCTAACAACGAAGCTGTAGCCACATAGAGACCATAATCCAAATTAATATCTCCTATAGAAAGATGACTTATTAAACCAGCAATTGAAGAAAAGGCAACAAAAAATAGACCTGCACTAACTGCTTTTTTAATGGGATAATGTAGGAAACCTGCCAAGATAGGTGTCAATAAAATTGATCCCCCTACCCCCAAAGAGATAGCAAAAATACCAATGGTTACGCCAACAACAAAAAGAACCGTTGGATCTAATATTTTAACAATACTATCGTCATTTGACTTTGCAGAAAAAAGCCTGTATAGTGCAAAAACAAGTAGGGATAAGAAAAGATACTCCAGAAGTGTTGCCGAGACTAATATTGAAACATACGCCCCAATAAATCCTCCTACAAATCCACCAATACCAACCCAGATGCCTTCACCTAGAACCAACGAACCTTTTTTATAGTTGAGATAAGAGCCATAGATAGAAGAGAATACCATCTGAACAATAGAGATAGCAATAGCACTCTTAATATCAATACCTAAGAGCATCAGAATGGGAACAAGAATCATCCCTCCACCAATACCAAAGAAGCCCGAAAGCGTTCCTACAACTATACCAACTAAAATTAATGATATTTCCATTAACATAACTCCCAAGTAAAATAGAGAGGGATTATATCATGATATAAGAATAAAAATAAGGGAAAGATAAGGGAAAGAGTCGAATTTATATATTGGGATGAAATACCCCAATATTTTTAATTTTTTTACTTTTAAAACTTATATGTCATACCTACAGTAAGTGCTTTTTGAGCATGCTTTACCTCAGCTGTAGAACCACTTGCAGATGCTTGACCTGCACCACCCATCGCTTGCTCTTGAGTAAATCCTTGAGCCATTGCACCTTGATATGCCATACCATACGTCATGGCTGTTGTATCAAAAGTTTCTGTTACTTCTGGGCTATAAACAAAAGCCAAACTGAGTGAAAAGGCATCTGAAATAGAGTAGTCTCCACCTAGAGTAAAGTGATCTTCTACAACCGCAGGGAAACCAGCTAAGTTGAAGTAATTAATCCCAGCATTATCATAGTTTGCAGGATCATTAGCTGCACCATTTAACTCTTGAATTGGTGATTTACCATGGTTATAACCAGCCCTAAATGCCCAAGATGAGGTCTCATATTGATAACCAAGAGCTACAATATTTTGATTTTTCCAACCAAAATCTTTATATCCTGCTACATCTGCCCAATTTACTCTTTTTAGATCCATCGCAAAGATACTACTACCCATTTTATATGCCACACCTAGACCCATCTCAGCAGGCTGATCTAGATTGTCTCCAGAGGTTACAGATCTAACTCCAAAATCTCCCATAGCTTTTGAAATATTATTTTTATAATTTGCTTCAATTTTTGATTGATATAATGCACCCAACGTCACATTACCCATATCATAAGCAACACCAAAATTCATACCAAGCCCAATACTTGTCGATTTAGGATTTTTTGATGCGCCCATAGGTGTCATGTAATTAATTTGTAAAATTGAGTATTGTAAAACAGGTTCAACAGCCAAAGTTAAAGCACCATTAGTATAAGCAACAGGAATACCAAGTTTAGCAACTTGAAGAGCTGTTTCCATCCCAAATGCACCAGAATTTTTTCCTGATTGATCAACACCCATACCCGCAGTTCCGCCAACAGCTATTCCCCAAACAACATGGTCATTATTCCGATGTACGTAAGAGAATTCTGGTAAAAAAGATTGATCTGCTTTTGATGCTTCTGAAGTGGGAGCTGGCATTCTTGGATCAGCATCACTTCCTGCATCTGATTTAAAGTTTACCTCTGGCATAAACATGGTCACAGAACCTACAAACTCTGACCCTTTAACATCTTTAAGCATTGCAGGATTGGAATAAGCTGATTCAGCGCCATGAGAAACAGCAATACCAACACCACCCATACCAGTTGCTTTTACTCCATGCCCCATCATTAAATCCCCATTGGTTCCTAGTAGTACAGACGAAGCCATTGCTGATAGTACGATAATTTTTCTCATAAAAGTCCTTTAAAATTGTAATATAGATTATTATACATAACTTATATTAATAAACAAAGAATTTTTTATATTATAATTATAGTTTTTTAAAAGTGTTTATTTTTAATTTTATAATATAATGAATAGATATAATTATTATTTCATAAAATAAACTCTCTCTACTTTTAAAAAGATATGTTAAAATTTCTATATCAAACAAAAAAGAGGTTCACCATGATCATTATTCCTGCACGTATCGGTTCAACACGTTTTCCCAATAAAGTTTTGATAGATATTGCTGGTGTGCCAATGGTCATTCGTACCGCACAAGCTGTAGAAAGTATCGATCGTGTTGTGATTGCAACCGATTCTCAGAAAGTTATGAATGTTGCATCAAAATATGGCATAAAAGCTGTTATGACATCCTCCCAACACCACTCTGGAACCGACCGTATTTTTGAAGCGTCTCAAAAGTTAAACCTTGCAGACGATGAAATTATTGTAAATGTTCAAGGCGATGAACCTTTTATAGAAACAGAAGTCGTACAAGCGGTTTTTGATTTGACCAAAAGACAAAGAAGTGATAAGGAGATTATCATGAGTTCTTGTTATAAAAATATTGATAGCCAAGAAGCAGATGATCCCAATATTGTAAAAGTAGTCACAACCAAAGAAGATCTTGCCCTATACTTTTCTAGATCAAAGATTCCCTATTCACGAGATTTAGATTTCCATGAATATAAAGGACACATTGGAATTTATGGGTTTACAAAAAAATCACTTGCAACATTTTGTCAACTTAGCTCTGCACCTATTGAAGATATAGAAAAACTTGAACAGTTACGAGCATTACATCATGGATTTAAAATAAGTATGACCCAAGTCCAAACACAAAGCTTTGGTATTGACACCCCAAATGACTTAGAAAAAGCACTAAAAGTATTTAATAATCAATATTAACTAAACATTAACCTTTGGTTTGCCAATCATTTATCATTTTACTTTATAATACAAATACGAAAGAGATAGATTAAAATTTCACTCCTTTATTTTAATCTATTTTTGTTGTTATAGAACTCATCTTTGTAATAAATTTAACCTTTTCACAGAAACCTCCTTTTTAAAACTTCTATAACAACTCTTTCAAAATAACCAACATAAGGATAAAGATGTTCCTTTCTAAAAAAATATTACTCTCTACACTTTTAACCAGTTCTCTTTTTTCAGGCTCAATAACATTTGAAAATGCACCCAATAATCCAACACATAAGCTTCCTAATAGTAGCAATGAAATACTCTCATTTAACAGTATCTTAAAAAATTCAATGAGTGCTGTTATCAATATCTCAACATCAACCATTGTCTCTAGTCAAAATGATCAAAATCGTCTTTTCAATGATCCATTTTTTCAAGAGTTTTTCAAAAACTATGGATCCAGACCAGAAGCTCCTACCCAACGAAAACAAGCCAGCTCCTTGGGTTCAGGGGTTATCATCTCCAAAGATGGCTATATTGTTACCAACCATCATGTTATTTCCGATGCCGATGAGATTCTTATAACCATGAATAATTCTGATAAAGAGTATATTGCTAAAATTATTGGAACTGACAAAGGGAGTGACCTCGCAGTCATCAAAATTGAAGCCAAAAACTTAAAACCTATTAGATTAAGCCGTGCAAAAGATATTGAGCTAGGAGATGTTGTATTTGCCATAGGAAATCCTTTTGGTGTTGGGCAGACAGTCACACAAGGTATTGTATCGGCACTCCATAAAGATCATGTGGGTATTAACCAATATGAGAACTTTATTCAAACAGATGCCTCTATTAACCCAGGGAATTCAGGTGGTGCATTAATCGATTCACGTGGGGCTTTAATAGGAATTAATTCAGCAATTCTTTCCCAATCTGGAGGAAACCATGGAATTGGCTTTACAATTCCCATTGATATGGTCAGGAATATTGTAACAAAACTGATTCAAGATGGAAAAGTTAACCGTGGATTTATAGGCGTTAATATCTCAAAAGTTACCCAAGAATTAAAAGGACTCTACCAGCATAAAAAAGGTGCAATTATTACAGATGTCCAATACAATTCTCCTGCATCAAAAGCAGAACTTTTACGTGGAGATCTTATCTTTGCTATCAACGGTAAAGAAGTTAAAGATCCTAGTGAACTCCAACGTATGGTTACCTCGCATAATCCAAAAGAGATCATCACCCTCTCCATTGAAAGAGAAGGGAAAAACATAGAAAAGCGTTTAACCCTTATGAGTCGAGATATGGATAAACTAATCTCCAAAAACCATGCAACCCTAGAGGGTCTATACCTCAGTGAACTCACCCCAAAAATAAGACAAGAACATCAAGTTTCACCCAATATAGAAGGAGTTCTAATAGAAGATATTGTAGCCCAAAGCCCTGCCCATCTCAATGGTTTTCGACCCAATGATATTATCATACAAGTTGAAAATAGGAATATATCGACCCTTCAAGAGCTAAAAACCTCTTTTAGAGTCTATAAAGATCAAACAAAAAGAGTCTATATTAATAGAAATGGATATATTATCCTACTCGTAACAAAATAAAAAGGATTTGTATGAAAAAATTACTAACAACCATTATCACCACCTTATTGGCATTGAGCCTTAATCTCTTTGCCGACAATATGGAGATGATTGATACCAACGGTACACACTACAAAGTAGTTGCAGAAGGAAATAGCATAAAAGTTGAAGGGATGGAAGGGAAAGTTGTTCTTTTACAATTTTTTGGTCTAAGATGCCCCGCATGTAGAAAAGAGATTCCAACACTTATTAATCTACAAAAAAAATATCCAAATAAGCTAAAAATAATGGCGATAGAGGTGCAAAAAAATGATGTTGATCCAATCAATAAATTTAAACAAAAACACAGCATCAACTATACCACCTTTTCAAACTTTGATGTCGGTTATGTGGTTCGATATATTATCGAAAAAAGTAAATGGCAAGGAGAAATTCCTTTTATGGTTGCCATAGACTCTAAAGGTCAAGTACAGTTCACAAAAGCTGGTCTTATGGATGAAAAGACTTTAGATGCATACATAATGCAATTTTCCAACTAAAAGCTTCATTCTTTAGAAAAAAAAGTCATTTTTAATAAAATTTTAAGCGTAGTTCCCCTATAATCTCACTCCACAAAGCGTGGAACTACAAGGACAGTTGGGTGAGCTGGCTGAAACCACATCCCTGCTAAGGATGCGTACGGGTAACTGTACCGAGAGTTCGAATCTCTCACTGTCCGCCATTTAATCATTAAAAACCTACCAAAAACTTCACAAAACATAAACCATAACCCTTTTATATATTTTTGCTATCATGTTATTACTATTTTTCTCTTTGATAAAGGTCATTTATGAACATATTCCATACTCTACAAAATAAAAAGGTGTTAGATGATTAAAGCCTTCCTCACTTTTGCTATTGACCGTCCTGTTTTAAATCATATTGTTTTGATTTTTACTATTGTTATCTCTCTTTTTGCCTACAAGATGATTCCTAAAGAGATTTTTCCTCCTTCCCAACTTGATCAGATCTCGATTATAGGTAGTTATTCAGGGGCAAGTGCTGATTTATTGGACAAAATGGCAGTAAGATCAATTGAAGATGAGTTGAAGGGGTTGGCTGAGATTGATACTGTCTATAGTACTATTCAAAATGGATTTTTCTCTATCTATGCTGATATTGTACCCAATAACAATAATCAAGTTGTTTTAGGTGATGTCAAAGATATTATCTCCAACATACGGCGTGATCTGCCTAGTGATATGGATGAGCCTGTGGCAAAAATAACTGTGCATGCTTTTCCTCTTTTGGTAGTAGCTATCTCAGGAAAAGAGTCCATTTCTAAACTTTTAAATGTGGCTAAAGCGTTAAAAAGTGAACTATCTATGGTTCCGAATCTTAGTAATATTGATATTAGAGGAGAATCAGATGAAGAGATTTTAATTGTACTAAACCAAGATAAAATCGATGCTTATGGTATCTCAAAATCAGCTGTTTACACTGCGATCTCTTCACTCTCTTCTATCTTTCCTGTTGGAACAATAAAAGAGAAAGGAAACCACCTCTATATCTCTACAATCAACGGAGAAAAGAGCAAAAAAGCACTCGAAAAAACCCTACTCGGAATTAATGGAAAACATCTCTATTTGGGTGATATTGCCACGGTAAAGCTGGGATTAGCTCAACCAAAACAGCTCTCTCACTATAATGGTCAACTCAACATCTCTTTGAATATTCAAAAAACCAAAGAAGGAAATGCCATTGAGCTAAGTAAACAGGTTAGAAGCCTATTGAAAGAGTTTGGTCAAGATTATAAAGGGATAGAGTTCGAGGTCTATACCGATACCTCTATTTGGGTTAAGAACCGTCTCAATTTGGTCTCATCAAATATTCTTTTTGGTCTTATTTTGGTTATGTTAGCTCTTTTTTTAACAGTCAACTATCGTATCGCATTGGTTGTGGGAATTGGGATTCCTACCGCATTTATGCTCACCCTTATTGTCATAGAGATGATGGGGTACAGTCTTAATATGTTAACCCTTTTGGGTGCATTGATTGCATTAGGAATGCTGGTTGATGAAGCTATTGTTGTGGCAGAAAATATCTATCGACATATCGAAATGGGTAAATCTCCTCGTCAAGCATCCATTGATGGTGCAAGTGAGATGTTTCCTGCAATTCTTACTGCTACTTTAACCACTATTTTTGCATTTTTACCAATGCTGATGATGACAGGACAGATTGGAGTATTTATTAAAGTTATACCATTAATGATTTCGATCTTATTACTCAGTTCACTCTTTGAAGCATTTTTCTTTCTACCACTACACTCTAAAGAGTTCTATTCCATTGGAAAAGTAAGAAAATCTGAACAAAAAGAGAGTATTTTATGGCGAACGTTAAAGAGACTATACAAAAATATTTTAAGTAAACTTTTACGATTCAAGAAAACTTCTCTACTACTTTTGGTCTCTTTGATTTTACTAGGTACGGTAGCCATGGCAAAAATTACAAAGATTGAATTTATGCCAGAGTTTGATGTGCAACAGGTCTATCTTAACGGTATTGTTAATGTCAACAATACTTTAATCGATACCGAAAAACATGTGAGCATGATAGAAGAGGCACTTTTAGAATATCTCGATAAAGATGCTGTAGATTCGGTCACCTCTGTTATTGGATTTAAAATGAATGGAGACAAAAGTATCGATACAGGAGAGAACCTTTTTCATATATTTATCAACCTACATGAAAAAGCCCCTGAAAACTTTTTTGATACCTATATAAATCCTATATTTTCACTAGAATATGATGCATCAGATATGATACGAACTATCAAAGCCCAGACAATTGCAAAAGAGATTCAAGATGGGCTTTTAGAGAAAATGCGAACTCTAGAGATTGATGGAGAAAAAGTCTTTGAGGAGTTTAATATCTTTGCCCAACAGACAGGAATGGTTGGACATGACATAGAGATAGGTTTCTCCAATAGTAATCCCCAAAAGATAGCAGATGCCCTCAAAAAGATAGAAGAGAAACTTCATAGCATAGAAGGTGTCGAAGATATAGGAACAGATGCTACAGAAGGAGAGAAAGAGTTAAAATTAAGAGTCAATGAATACGGACAATCTCTTGGCTTAAGCGAAGGGTATATTACCAAGTCGCTACGAGGTTCATTTTTTCAAGGAGAATATGCAAAAATGTTCAATGAGGAGGGACTATTAAGAGTCAAAATAGAAGATGAATTCAAAGATAAAAAAGAGACATTTGAAAACTTTAAAATCACAACACCAAATGGCTTTGTTGTGGTATTACAAGAAGTATGTGACTTCTATTATCAAAAATCATTGGTACGAATTTTTAAAGAAGATGCCATGAGGGTTAGCTCTATCTATGCCCGTGTAGATAAAAAAGTTACTCTCTCTGTCGATGTCATGGAAGCCTTAGAGCCGATGATCAAAAGCATCAGAGATACAGGGACTAATGTCATTATAAAAGGTGAACAGAAAGCCAATAGACAAATGATGAAAGAGATGAGTCAAGCAGGTGTTATTGCACTATTTTTGATCTTTATTACTCTGGTTTGGATGTTCAATTCATTTGTTCAACCCTTAATTATTTTATCAATTATCCCATTATCTCTACTGGGTGTTTTGGTTGGTACAAAACTTATGGGCTTAAACCTAAGCATGACAGGAGCAATGGGAATTGTTGGGCTTGCGGGAGTTGTCGTCAATGATGGTTTAATTATGTTGGAGTTTGTCAGAAAAGCAGAGACTACCCAAGAGATCCTTGATTATGCATCGTGGCGTTTACGCCCCATTATATTAACCTCTATAACTACTGTTTTGGGTCTATTTACATTGATGTTTTTTGCTTCTGGTCAAGCACTTATATTGCAACCCATGGCTGTGAGCCTAGGATTTGGAGTGGCTTGGGCAACCGTACTTAATTTATATTTTGTGCCTTTAATGTATGCGGTGCTATATAGGGTTAAATAAATACTTATTAACCCTCTTTACTACTTAACATCTTGACTCACAAGATTCTCTTCATAGTTGATCACTTCTAA
>Ga0256824_10000301_pt1 | contig 18489 bp, 15 predicted proteins | sample CV67metaG_FD_191570 | JGI IMG/M metagenome (GOLD analysis project Ga0256824, IMG submission 191570) | Hydrothermal vent microbial communities from East Pacific Rise, Pacific Ocean - CV67 | ecosystem: Environmental > Aquatic > Marine > Hydrothermal vents | place: Pacific Ocean: East Pacific Rise...
TATTTTTGGTGTTTTATTGATAATGCTTTCTGCTAAACTATTGGCATAGTATCTTGAAAATAGCTGTTCACTGCACTCATGATCATACTCCATAAGGTAAGGAAGCGATTGAATTGCATACCATGCAGGGTTTGAAGTAAACTCTAGGGTGAGTTTGTGGTGTTTGAGTGTTTTTGAGTTGTTGTTTTTGAGTGAATTTAAAGTAAAAGTTCGCTCTTGATTTCCTTTTACTGACAGTACTTTTGTTTCGGTGATAAAGACCCTATTTGATAGAATTGCTTTAATGGTCTGTTCTGCATCGGTATGTCTGTTTGTTTTTGCAATAAAAGTGTGTTGGATAGCAGAGACTTTGTCGCTATCAGGCACGGTGATGGTGAACTCTATGACCGTAGAGGAAGCTTTTTTTAGATGAAAAGGCTTTGTAAATTTTTCTGCATAGATTGGTTTTTGTGTAAGGGGATCAACCAGCTGTAGTTCACAGATGCCATTGAGCGATTGATCGCTCATGTTAACCACTTTTGCCGAGAGGGTAATGGTATCTTTTTCTCTAAAAAATCGTGGTAAATTGGTCACAACCATAAGCTCTTTTGAGGTAGAGATTGTTTTCGAAATGACTGCTGTTCTCAAATCTTTACTGTGTGTAAAAGCGATAAAATTCCAACGTGTTAGGGCTTCATTACTTTTGAAATTGATAATAATATTCCCCTCTTTATCGGTTTGAAGGTGGGGTTTAAAAAAGAGTGTTTCATTAAAGTTTTTTCTGATATTAAGAGGTATTTTTATTGTTTCTGTAGTATTTTCCACAATTACAGTCTCATTTATGGATTTTTTCGCATAGCCTCTTGAGCTTGGTGCAGAGGCAACAAGTGGGATTGGCATTGTGTTTGGACTATAGCTCTCTAGCGAGAAAGATAGGGCTTTTCCAATACTTCTTCCATAGTGGTCTCCACGGTAATTGGGTCGTATTAACGATGGAATTGTTGGAAAAGTACGTAATATAGGATTGGCTCGATGGTGTTGCCATATAGTTTGATCTGATATTTTTATAAAATCTTTGGCTTGCCATCGATTGTAATATTTTGATTCAAAAATAGGGAAGAGATAGTTTAAATCGTGATAGTTATGCGTTTTAAATTGATCAAGTGAAGCGTCATATAGCGTTGCAACCATCTCTGCTGTGACCCGTTCTTTATCTCTGCCTGATATTTTTATTTTCCACTTCTCTTTTTCGTTGGGTTTTAGTTTGTTTCTAAAGCTTATAAACTCTACATTCAACTGATTATCCCATGGAATATGGATTGTTCCTTTTTTTGTAAAGGGACGATTATTTTGTATAAAAGTAAGTTGATAATGAATGTTACCTCGATCTTTTTTGTCAATTTTAATAAGCTCCATATTGACTTTATTGATTGTCATCCATCGCTCTTTTGTCACTTTTCCTTCTCTTTCAATAGTAAATAGAACAGGTAGATTTTCAAGGCTACTTTTTAGATAGAGCCTACTTGTTGTGGGCAAAGTATCGTAATTTTTTTGATCTACTTTATGCCAAAGGTAGCTATTTTGAGGTGCCTCTTTTGATTTAAGATCATAGATTGTAATATCTTTACTTTTTGAGATCTCGATACCATTACAATCAAAGCTTTTAAGGGTAAGTCTATATTTCCCTTGTTTGAGACCATCGAGTGAGATATAATTCTCTTTTCGGGTATTAAATTGTATGCTACTAACAAGTTCTTTTTTAGAATCTATCTCATTTTTTTTGTATCGATAGTTTTGAAACAGTTTAGAAAATTTCTCTTTTGAGTAGAGTGGGGTATCTATACTTTCCCAGTATCTATTACGGTAAATTGTAGTTTCAGGAAGAATTTTTTCAATTAAAATTTTACCTCTAATGGCTTGAGTCTCACCATCAAGATTGGTTACATTGATTGTTAATGTTTTCTTCTCTTCTCTATTGAGTTCTGATGGAATCTGGAGGTTAATTTTTAGAAAAATATATCCCAGCAGAATATTTTTGACATTGGATTGGGTCTCACCTGTGCTATCGGTCACATCAACAATTAGTTTGTAGTTGTAGTTTGGTTGATCTTTTTTTTCTATTTTTCTATCTATTTTTGCCTGAAATTTAATTTTAAATTGACCATTTTTATCACTTTTTAGGGTTCCTGAGTCAATCTCTTCTTGATAGTTTTGGTAGGCTCTATTTTGTTTCCACCACGGAACCCATGGAAAGGAGACGGAACGAACAATACGATATTTTACTTTGGCATTGGCAATTTTATCTCCTGCAAAGGCTTGGCTATTACCCACAACTTCAATCATATCATCTAGATGATAACGCTTTTTTATGGGGTTAAAGGTCACTTTAAATTTGGGACGTTTATAGGCTTCAACTTGAATATCGACTGCCCCACTTATGTTGGCTTTGATCTGCATGGAGCCAAATAATCCATTTTTGGGTGACTTAAAACTTCCATTAAACGATCCAAACTCATTGGTTGTAAAGGTTTTCTGTTGGAGCTCTTGTCCATTGCTATCAAAAAGTGAGACCTTAATCTCTCTATTGATCAATATTTCAGGATGTTGGTTGTTGAAACTCTGAATTGCTAAACCTTTGAAATAGATTGTTTGATCTGGGCGATAGATCGCTCTATCGGTTAAAAATTTAACAAAATTTCTCTCTCTGGTGCTATCAGGACGATTTTTCCGATTGTAGTTATTCTCTCTTAGGTCGAGTATATCATTTTGGTATTCAAATTTAATAATATAGTTGTGTTTAATTTTTGGAATCTTGACTTTACCCTCTTTGTCACTTCTAACCACAGAGTGAAAGTTAATCTCTAGTTTTCTAATTTTATCATTGTAGATTCTCTCATAAAAGGTCGTTTGAACACCACTGAGTGGTTTTCCTGTTTTTCTATGAACTACCAGTAGATTTTTATTTCCCTGTTTTAGATAGGCGATATTTGAGACATTGACTACATTGTAAATGGCGTGTTGATCAATCTCTTTTTGAAATGAAAGAATAAAAAGGTAGAGACCAGTCTCATAGCTATCAAGAGATATTTCAGTAGAGTGACTTTTATAATCATCTGTTTTTGGAAGATCTATTTTTAGTTTTTTAAAGGCGTAGAGGCTCTTGATATACTCTTTTCTCTCATTGTAACTTTTCGCTTTTAGCCTCTTTTGCTCACGGGCATTGAGTTTAACCACTTTAATAAAGAGTCTATCTCCATTTCTATAGCGAATACGACTTAAAATATTTTCGTGGGGGAGGTTAGTTTGTTCAACTTCAAATGCCAATTCTTTGCGTGTAATACGATTTTTAATTATTTGTGAAGAGGCAAAGATATAGGGATCTTCCTGCATCATCCCTTTTTTGGCATACTTAATTGCTTCTACAAAGTTGTTATGCTTCTCATAATAAGTTGCCAAAGCCAAAAGTGCTTCACTTTCTGGATTTTCTTGAAGTCTCTTTTTTAATTCTTCTAGATATAAGTTCTCTTGATTTGAAGCAGTAAAGTTTTTTTCGACAAATTTAAGCCGTTCTACATCCGTATAATCTAAAGCTTTTTTATGATGATTGGTGTGATGAAACTTGAGAAGTTTTTGATAGATACGCATCGATTGATTTTTTAGATCAAGGTAGATAAATTTATCCACAGAAGCAAAAGCATCAGGATTATTTATCCTAAAGGTATTAAAACCTTCTGTTTGGTTAAAGTAATTTAAAGCCCGAAATGCTAAAAAATCATAGAGAGTAGGGCGTAAAGATTCAACATTCTTACCCTCATTGAAGAGTGAGGTGTATCTTTTTATATCTATTGTTTGTGAGGATTTATCCAATGAATTGAGATAGAGTTGTCTGACTTTTTGGGAAAGCTTTTCTATGCTCCACTCTTTTATATCTTTACTCTTATTATTTTTGAGTCTGCTTCTCTGAGCATACTTATATCGATTGAGATTTAAATATTTATTATAGGTTTCTGCTAAAATAGAGGTCAGTATCAGCCGACTATATTGGTTGGGAGTTTGGCTTAGTGCCTTTTCTATATCCTTGATAATAGTAACATAGCCCTCATCACTCAATTTAAAGAGGTATTTCTCTTTGTAGAAAAGAGCCTTCATAAATTGGATCTCATTTTTCTCTTTTTGGGCTTGTTGATAGATCTCTTCAACTTTTTTTAGACCACTTTTAGGAAGTGATTGTTCTTTAAACGCTTGAACCTCTTTCCATGCCGATTCGTAACTTTGAGCCGAAAGAAAAAGGGTTAATAGTAGCAGTATAGAGAGTAAATTTTTCATCTATAATCCTTAACATAATTTCATAGATACTATTATATCTTGAATTTGTTGATGAATTGTAAATGAAAATGTTACTTTATTTACAGTTTTCCACACAAAACTTCTTATAATCTAAGGTTCCACCAGAAGAGATAAAGCAGTTATCATACTCTTTTTGACATCCACATCTATTCGAACATTTTTTTTGAGCTTTTTTAATCTCATTGGATAAAAGAGGTTTTTCTGGGCGTGCAGGAGGAGTTGGTTCAATATTTTCCAAATCTTCAAGTTCTCTCTCTGACTCTTTGGCTCGTCTACATTCATAACTTTTTCTATCTTTTTTACTGTTACATAACTCGCGGTAAGTCTGAAATTGTTGTTCTACTCTGATATGTTTATGATCCCATGATTCAATTTCTCCTTCATATCGATTTATTTCTGCTTCATAGTCGTGCATCACCTCCGAATACTCATCTAATATTAATGGAAAGTGCTTTTTAGCCTGCTCCTTAGCTTGGCTTAGACAGCTATTGTAGCCTTGATTACAGTGGGTCTGACAAGTTTCGCGTTTGATATTACACTCTGCTAAAGCAATTTTTCCCTCTTTGGTTGTGGGTTGTGTGTAAAGGGTTTTTATGACATATTTGGGTGAACACGCACCAAAGAATAGAGGGATTAATCCCAAAAGTAGATATTTCATATAAGTTCCTTTTGTAATGTTGATAGATTAATTATATCATCTTTTATTAGAGACATTTTGCTATAATTCCCAAAATTCTTTTAAGGGCTATTAATGAGAGCATTGTTAAGCGTTAGTGACAAGAGTGGAATTGTAGAATTCGCACAAGGTTTAGAGAAGATGGGTTGGGAGATAATCTCAACTGGTGGTACATATAAAAAACTATCTGAGTCTGGTGTACAAGTTATTGAGATTGATGAAGTGACAAAGTTTCCAGAGTGTTTTGAAGGGCGTGTTAAGACGCTAAACCCTTATGTTCATGGTGGAATTCTTCATAAACGCGGAGATGATTCACATGTGGCACAAGCCAAAGAGCTTGGTGTTGAAGGTATTGATCTTGTTTGTGTCAATCTTTATCCATTTAAAGAGACCATAGAGCGTACTGAAGATTTTGATGAGATTATTGAAAATATTGATATTGGTGGACCAACAATGGTTCGTTCTGCTGCTAAAAATTTTAATGATGTATTGATTGTAACAGACGTTAATGATTATGATTTGGTGCTTGGTGCATTGGATGCTCAGACAGACTCATTGGAGTTTCGAAGAGGATTAATGATTAAGGCATTTGAGCATACTGCTTCGTATGATGCGATGATTGCTAACTATATGAATGGTCGTTTTAATGATGGTTTTGGTGAATATCAATTTATTACAGGTAAGAAATCATTTCAGACACGTTATGGAGAGAATCCTCATCAAAAAGGTGCATTATATGAGTTTGATAATCACTTTACCAACAACTTTAAACAGGTAAAAGGTGAGGCATCGTTTAATAATATTAATGATGTAAATGGTGCATTAAAGATCGCTTCTAGTTTTGGTGATGAAAATGCTGTCTGTATTGTAAAGCATGGAAATCCTTGTGGTTTTGCAGTAAAAGATACTCTGTTTGAGTCCTATACAGAGGCTTTAAAATGTGATCCAGTCTCTGCTTTTGGTGGTGTTGTTGCGGTAAATGGTATTGTTACCAAAGCATTGGCTGAAAAGATGAATGAGATCTTTTTAGAGGTGGTTATGGCTTCTGATTTTGAAGAAGAAGCATTAGAAGTATTTTCTAAGAAAAAGCGTCTAAAACTCTTTTCACAAGGTGGTAAAAAGCTGGTAATGAGTAAAGATAGCCATGATTTTAAGCATGTGGATGGTGGATTTGTCTATCAAAACTCTGACTGTATCTGCGATAATGAAGTGAAAAATTCGCATAAAAAATCAGAATTTACTGCAACAACACAAGAGATGAAAGACCTTGAGATCGCTTGGAAAGTGGCAGGTCTTACCAAATCTAACTGTGTTGTTTATGTTAAAGATTCAGCAATGGTCGCCGTAGGTATGGGAATGACTTCAAGAGTAGATGCTGCACAGTGTGCCTTGAAAAAAGCCAAAGAGATGGGGCTTGATGTGAGTGGATCTGCAATGGCAAGTGAAGCGTTCTTCCCTTTTAGAGACTCTATTGATGCTGCGGCACAAGCAGGTGTGAAAGCAATTATTGAACCAGGTGGAAGTATTAGAGATGATGAGGTTATCGATGCTGCCAACGAGCATGGGATCTCATTGTACTTTACGACAGTAAGACATTTTTTACATTAAAATTATTTATTTTGTGTTTTTATTCAAATAACTTTTATATTTGTAACGATCTTAAAAAATAAAAAGACTCTTTTGAGTCTCTTTACAAATTATTCACGATTAGTGGGTAAAATTTATTTTTAGACGTAATAAATAATTATATAGAAATAAGGACACAGCAAAATGATAAAGAAAATGGTTGGTGTAGTACTATTTGGGTCTCTACTGTTTGCTAAGGTTACCAATATTCCAGCTACAACAACATTTGTAGAGAAGAAAAAGATGAAAATTATTGATATTCGAACGAAAGAGGAGTGGATTCAGATGGGTATTATTAAAGATGCCCATCTAATCACTTTTTTTGATGAACGATATGGCTACGACACAGAGAGCTTTTTAAAAGAGCTGGATAGCGTGGTAGAAGAGGCTGAACTTTTTGCAATTATCTGTAATACTGGCAGTCGAACCAAACTTATCTCTAATTTTCTAGGGAATAAACTTGATTATAATGTTGTTAATTTGACAGGTGGGATGCTTAAACTTTTGAAAGAAGGATTCAAACCTGAAGTTTATAATAAAAGTTTACAGCAAGAACCCATTATACTCAAGCATCCTTCGGAAAAGATGCTTAAAAAAGAGGCAGAATTTCAAACACCTATCACCGAGACCAACAGTACAAAATAGCTTTTAGATGATAAAAGCTTGTTGCATCTGAGTTTTAATTTCATTGAATGAAAACTCTCCTTGTGTAAAATATTCAAAAGCAATAATCCCCTGATAAAGAAGCATATCTGAACCATCCTTAGTGGGTTTTTTATGGGCTTTGGAGAGTTTCAAAAAGGGTGTCTCTTTGCCATAAATAACATCTATTGAAGCTTTTGCTTGTGGTAAAATAGCTTCAAGTATCTCTTCTGGGCAAGGTAGAAGTTCGTCTTCTAGTCCCGCAGAGGTCATATTGACAATCAAATCAAATTTTTCTGCCTTAAATGTTTCAAATGTATAGGTTTTAAATCCACTCTCTTGAAACTTCTTGAGTCGTTTTTCACTTCTATTGAGCAGAGTAACTTCATATCCTGCGTCACGCAGAACTACCGATGTTGATTGAGCCGTTCCTCCTGCACCTAAAAAGAGTACTGTTTTAATATCTTTAAATTCACTAATAGCTTTTAAAAAACCTGGTGCATCAGTATTGTATCCATACAGTTTTCCCTCTTTATTGATAATAGTATTAACTGCTCCTACCTTCTGTGCAAAGGGGTCAAGCTCATCACAAGCATTAAAGGCATGCTCTTTATGAGGAACTGTAATATTTGCTCCTTTAAGACCTAATTTTAGAAACTTCTCTTTGAGTTGGGATCCATCTTCTAGTTTATATCGGGTATAACAGCCACGATAATTCAATCCATTAAATGAGAGATTGTGCATGAGCGGTGATTTAGAGTGATCCACGGGATTTCCAAAGATTGTGAAGAGTTGCATGGCTATTCCTGATTTTTTTGGAATTATAGCAGGTTTTGAGTAAGATATAATTTCGTCTCGATTATAAATAAGAGCAACTTAAGAGCTTTCTCTCTACAATATCTTAAATCTAACAAAAGGATATAGATGAGCAATTTTTTTCAATATGGAGAAAAAGTAGAGGGGTACGACGTTTTTGTTTTAAACGAAAGAGAAGCCCGTGCAGGAGCAGGAATTCTGTTTGTTATTGGAATTTTGAGCCTAATAAATGCTGTAGCTTTGGGGCATATTATTGTGACAAAAGTCTTTATTAGTTTTTTTACTTTTGACTTTTTGATGCGTGTTCTACAGCCTCGTTACTCACCAAGTCTTTTACTTGGTAGATTTTTTGTACAAAATCAGCGACCAGAGTATGTTGGGGCGACACAGAAACGTTTTGCTTGGGGTATAGGTCTATTTCTTGCCCTGCCGATGTTCTATCTTTTAGTAATTGATTTTCAACCCAATCCGATTAAGGTTTTGGTCTGCTTTATCTGTCTGGTATTACTTTTTTTAGAGTCTGCTTTTTCGATCTGTGTGGGGTGTAAACTTTTTGGACTTTTCAAAAAAGATCCTGTAACCCATTGTCCAGGTGGCATCTGTGAAGTACGTACAAAAGAGCCTATTCAGAAGTTTGATTTGGCTCAAAAAATTATTGTAATTACAGTTGTGCTAGCATTGGGCTTTGGTCTTTACAGCTATATTACAAAAGTTGAGAGCAAAACAATGTTGTCTTCAAAAATTAAATTTATGATGATGAGTGATGCAGAAGTCGAAGAATACGAAGAGGCAGAAATGGAACGAGAATTCGATGCCTTTTAAAAGCTCTCTTATTTTAGAGAGCTTAATGTAATGATAGAATCATTGGAAGAGTCTAGAGGTTTTCCATATCTTTAATGGTCGCTAAGAGCGCGCCTAGTTTATTTTTAACCTCTAGGTACTCTAGCTCTGGAATAGAGTCTGCAACGACTCCTGCACCAGCTTGTAGAGTGATAGAGTTAGGCTTAATAAGTGAGGTACGAATAGCAATAGAGCTATCCATCTCTCCATTAAAGGCGAAGTAACCTATAGAACCTGAATAGAAGCCACGTTTTAACCCTTCATATTGGGCAATAAGCTCCATGGCTCTAATTTTTGGTGCGCCTGTCATTGTACCTGCTGTGAAGGTAGCTCTAAAGAGGTCAAACATATCTTTATCATCGGCAATGGTTGCTTCGACATCACTGACCATGTGCATGACGTGTGAGTACTTTTCTACACGCATCATATCGGTTACTTTTACGGTTCCTGTTTTGGCAACCCTTCCTACATCATTCCGACCCAGATCAATGAGCATCAGATGCTCTGCACACTCTTTTGGATCATTTAGCATCTCTAGCTCTAGCTCTTTGTCTCTTTTGGCATTTTTACCACGTTTTCTTGTCCCTGCAATTGGGCGTAGTAAAATCTCATCATTTGAAAGTTTAACCATAACTTCTGGTGATGAACCACAGATGGAGAAATCTTCATAATCTAATAAAAAGAGATAAGGTGAGGGGTTTTTCGATCGTAAAAGTCTATAGAAGCTGAGTGGATCTATCTCGCCTTTTTGTGTGTATCTATTGGCAAGAAGTATTTGAAAAACATCTCCTGAACGAATCATCTCTTTTGATTCAAGAACCAATGATTTAAATTGCTCTTCTTCTATTGAGAACTCTCCCGTTCCTTGAAGTTTTGCAGGTTGTAGCGGTTGTGGAGTGGATGGCTCTTGAAGTAGTTTTTCTATGGTTGCTACTTTATCTTGATAGGCTTGACTGTTATTGATAATCGTTAGCATAGATGTCTTATGTGAGTAAGCCAAAATAAGAGCAGGACGCACCAGATCTAGATCGGGTGTCTGTAGTGGATCGTTAATCTTATCCATTGTTGCTTTGAGTGTTGGTTCAAAGACTTTTACCATATCATAACCAATAAATCCAATAAATCCATCAACAAAAGCAAAACCAGCCTCTTCTACAATGGTTTGGTATTTCTGAGTATCAAGGTTATTATAGTAGTTTTGTAAGAAATTAAAAGGGTCAGTATCCAATTTAGATTGGATACTTAACTCATTGGTATAGAGTGTCTCATTATCTTTGTAGATAATACGTTCAATTGCCCCAATGGTAATAAAAGAAAAGTTGCCTTCAGGTGTGTTCACAACACTTTCAAAGAGCATGGTTATATCCTCTTTGAAAAGCTCCTTTATTTTTCCGTACATGGAAACAGGGGTTAGTTGATCAAAGAGAAGTTGTTTTAACATAGTTTAGTCTATCCTTGTGATATATGCACCCTCTGCAATGTTGTTTTGAACACTTGGAAGATGTTGTTTCGCTCCCCAATTACTCTTAAATGGACCAATGAGAACACGAGTCATAGTTTTATCATTTTTTGGCTTAACAAGTATATAGTTTAAACCAGTTTTTTTAATTTTAGCAATTGCTGTAGAGGTATCTTTGAATGTTCCAACTTTAATATAGTGTCCTGCTCTTTTTTTACCCTCGGTGCTATGTGTGCTATGTGAAGCTGGTTGTTTGTTTGATGAAACCACTTTATCTACAGATTGTTTATCATTATGTGTAGGTCTTTTTTTGACCACATGAGCAACATGTTTCTTTGGTGTTACAACTGCTACCTCTTTAGGTTTAACTGGTTGACGCTCTCGTAGGGTGACTTTAGTTTTTGAACCGCTATCTTTTTCCTTGATCGCTTCATCATCTTTTTTACTCTCTTTTATATCACTCTGTGTGTTAGTATTTTTAGAGATATTTCTCTCTTTTAATGGTGTTCCATTTGCAAGCATGCTCCCTGCCACTGCTGCTGCCGCAACACCTGCTGTTGCACCTGTCAAGCTTTTATCTGCCTCTGGATCACCCTCCGCTTCGACTACTGTAGCTGTTGAAGATTCATTGTTATCGCTTGAAACTTCATCATCAGTATTGAGAATAAGTCTTGTAATTGCCACTGAAATTACTAAGATTATAAAGAGCAGAGCTAGTAGGGTTAATATGTTTTTAAGAGGGGTTTTCTTTGGATTATCCAAATCATCTATTTTTATGTCATGCAAGTTTTTGTCTGCCATGTTCATCTCCGTTTTTTAAACAAAGTATAACACAAAAAAGATGATTTGATATAAAAAAATTATATTTTTTGTTGTGGAATTGTAATAATATTATAGTTTTTTGGCAAATTACTATTTGGAAAAAGTTTATAGCTTTTTTTTGTCTTAATGTTTAAAAGATATTTGATGTTTTCAATCTCCTTATAGGCGGTTTCTAGGGGAATGCTTTCTCTTTTTATAAAAATTTGTAAGTGCTTTTCTCTTTTATTATTATATGAAAAGTACTCCTTTATAGCCAAATTTTTAAGAAGATATTTAATCAAAGCATGAAAGGATTTCCAATCTTCTTGATAATACTCTATCACCAAATAGTTAACACGGTCATTCTCTATCAAGGGTAATGCAAGTTGAATATCATCACGATAATGCTGTTGGATAAGAAGGGGAGTTAAGGGGGTTGATACTTTTTTATATTTACTATAAAAGACTCTATTTTTAAAGGTTATTTTTTCAACAATAGAGTGACTATAAATATAAAAATAGTTATAGTCAAACTCTAAATCAAGTAGCGTTACTTTCAAGATAAATTACTGTTGATTAGTAGATTGCTTTATCATAAATAACAAATCCAGAAGCAAGCTCTTTCATCTCATCTTTGATTGTTGCATGAAGGGTAGCATCTTCAATGTTTTCAAGAACATCTGCCATTTTGTTGGCAATAATCTCAAACTCTGCTTCTTTCATTCCACGGCTTGTAAGTGCAGCAGCACCCACTCTAATTCCTGAAGTTACAAAAGGACTTCTTGTCTCTCCTGGAACAGTATTTTTATTAACAGTCATACCTGCTGCACCAAGGGCTGCGTCGGCATCTTTTCCAGAAAACTCTTTACCTACAAATGAAACCAATACCAAGTGGTTGTCTGTACCGTTACTTACAAGGTTAAATCCTCTGTCGATAAGTACTTTAGCCAACACTTTTGTGTTTGCTTTTACTTGTTTTGCGTAATCTTTCCATTCAGCTGAAAGGTTGTATTTGAACCCTACTGCTTTGGCTGCGATAACGTGAACCAGTGGACCACCTTGAAGACCTGGGAAGATTGCAGAGTTAATTTTCTTTGCAATGGCTTCATCGTTGGTCATAATCATACCACCACGAGGACCCGCTAGAGTTTTGTGTGTTGTTGTTGTAACAACGTCTGCGTAAGGGAAAGGACTCATGTGTTCGTCTGCACAAACCAAACCAGCAATATGAGCGATGTCTGCAAAAAGGATTGCTCCAACTTCGTCTGCAATTTCTCTAAACTTTTTAAAGTCAATCTCTCTTGCATAAGCAGAAGCACCACAAACGATGATTTTAGGTTTAACTATTTGAGCAATTTCCATGACTTTGTCGTAGTTGATATATCCGTCCATCTCAACACCATAGGTAAAACTTTGGTAGTTTTTACCAGAAAAACTTGGTTTAGAACCATGTGTCAGGTGACCACCATGGCTTAAATCCATTCCTAAAATTTTGTCATAAGGCTTAAGAAGGGCAGCGTAAACAGCACCATTTGCTTGGCTTCCTGAGTGTGGTTGAACGTTTGCATAAGAACAGTTAAAAAGCTCACACGCTCTGTCGATTGCCAGTTGTTCTACTGTATCTGCATGTTCACAACCACCGTAGTAACGCTTATAAGGGTAACCTTCAGCATATTTATTAGTAAATACAGAACCCATCGCTTCCATAACAGCTGGAATGGTAAAGTTCTCAGAAGCAATCATCTCTAAATGGTCTGTTTGTCTTTCTCTCTCTTGGTTAATGGCTTCAAAAATCTCTGGGTCAAATGTTTCCATAGAATAACTCATGGGGTTCCTTTGGGTTTAATAATGGTGTATTTATATCAAATATAATTTAAGAACACCTTTATGTTTTTAAATTAAATCTGTTCGGGTGTAAACACGCCGATTCCAAAAATATAATTGGCATATATGGAATCGACAGCTTTAGCCTCGTTATGTTCTCTCTGAGATACGTGCTTTACACGCATTTCCATCAATACAGAACATTCCTTTACCTTTTTTAGCAGGTTTTAGCTCTTCATTATTTTCATTTCCACATTTTTTACATTTGTCACTATCTGAAACAATAGGAGCTTCAACAACGGGAGCTTCTGGACGCATAGCAGGGAACAGAAGAACATCCCGAATGGTCTGCTGATTGGTAAGCATCATAACCAAACGGTCAATTCCAATTCCTTCTCCAGCAGTTGGAGTCATACCATAGCTAAGAGCTTTTACAAAGTTAGTATCCATGTGCATCGCTTCATCATCGCCTGTTAACTCTTTGGCATCAACTTGTGCTTGAAATCTTTTGTATTGGTCAATTGGATCATTAAGCTCCGAGAAACCATTTGCCAACTCTGCACCTGCTACAAAGAACTCAAAACGTTCTGCTATTTCAGGGTTTTCATCGCTTCTTCTTGCAAGAGGAGAGATGTCTACAGGATAATCGGTAATGAACGTTGGGTTAATGAGTTTTGCTTCAACATATTCATCAAAAAGTTCTGCTTGAACGTATCCAATTGTCCAGTTGTTGTCATATTTGAGGTTGTTCTCTTTTAAGAATGCCAAACCTTTGTCTCTGTCCTCAGCTATTTCTCTTGGAACACCACCAATGTTTACAATAGAGTCAATCCATGTTACCCGTGCAAATGGAGTGCTAAAGTCAACCTCTTTATCTCCATAAGGAAGTTTTCTCTCCAGCTCTAAGGTGTCGAAAAGATAGTCAAAAAGCTCTTCGGTTACTTCCATAAGCTCAATGTAAGTTTTGTATGCCCAGTAGAACTCAATTACAGTAAACTCAGGGTTATGCGTCGCGTCAATTCCTTCATTTCTAAAGTTTTTACCAATCTCAAATACTGCGTCCATTCCACCTGTAATAAGCTGTTTAAGGTAAAGCTCTGGAGCAATTCTTAAAAATCTGTCAACACCCAAAGCGTTATGGTGGGTTGTAAATGGTTTAGCATTTGCTCCACCCAAAATAGGGTGCATCATTGGTGTCTCAACTTCTAAAAAACCTTTGTTTTCAAAGAAATGTCTGATGCTTGAGACAATACGAGAACGAAGTTTAAAACGTTTGGTTACTTCTGCATCCATAATCATATCGAGGTAACGTTGACGGTATTTGATCTCTTGGTCTTGAATACCATGAAATTTTTCAGGAAGTGGAGAGATGGCTTTTGTCACCAAGTTCACTTCTAAACAGTGAAGGGTAAGCTCACCCGTACCTGTTACAAAAGGGTAACCTTTTACTTCGATGATGTCACCCACTTCGTAGAGTTTTTTGACCACATCGTTGTAGTAGCCCTCTGGAAGGTCGTCACGGTTAAAGTAAATCTGTACCAGTCCATCTTCATCTTCTATCTTTGCAAAAGCTGCTTTTCCCATGATACGTATGAATTTAAGACGACCTGTAAGGGTATAAGATTTCTCTTTGTCTTGTTTCATCTCTTCTGTTTCGATGTCATGAACATAGGCACATTCACTTAGAAATTGTGCTGATGGTGTCCCTTTTTTTACTTGGTTAGGGTAAGGGTTAATCCCTATTTCACGTAGTTTATCGGTTTTTTTGATTCGTTCTTGAATATATTGATTGTTAAATATCAAGGTTTCTCCTAGATTTTTCTTGTTAATAATTTAGTTTGTAATTTGAGGGGTTTATCACTTTGCTTGACAAGTTTCACAAATACCTGTAATTTTCATGACGTGATTGGTCATTTTAAACTTGAACTTTTTAGCAATCTCTTCTTGCTGCTTTTCAATGGTGTCATCGAAAAACTCTTCGATTCCACCGCACTCCAAACAGACTAAGTGATCATGATGCTCTTTTAGTCCAAATTCATATTTTTTACCTTGAGTTCCAAAAGAGATAGAACTTACAATTTCTGCATCTTCTAGTAGTGTTAAGGTTCTATAGACGGTAGCAATACCAAGTTTTACATCAGGATAGCTCATCTTAATTAGATTGTAAATATCTTCTGGCGTAAAGTGCCCATTGTTATTGTAGATAATCTCTAAAATTAATTCCCGTTGAGTGGTAAATTTTAGAGTATTTGATTTTAGTAACTGTTTAAAATCTTTTAATACCTCTACATATTTTTTTTCTATTACCATAAACTACTGTTTCCTTGTAAAACTATTGAGACACATTACTCTCTTGAGTAATTGATTTTTCAGTGGTTGTAGTTATATTTATATCAGATTTTATTGAAGTGATTTCTGTTTCTATTGCTTTTGTCTGATTTATATCTTTATTTAAAAGTCTCTTTCCCATAGTTGACATTGGCTCAAAAACTTGGCTCTTCTCTGTGTATTTAGAGAATTTTTCTTTAAGGAAATCAGCATTGTTAAATCCAAAAATAATAAGTGAAAATATAAATGCATAACGTACGATAGCAACAATATATCCTAGAAATCTACTCATAAAAGAGATCTCATCTGAGGTAAAACCTGAAAAGAAAGATGATATGATGTTAAATATAATCCAAATAGCAAGAAATACAGCCACAAAACCAATAATTTGCTGATATTGTGTAAATATTTCAGGAAGAATATTCTGTTTTATGATTATATCACCTACGGTTTCATTGACTCTTGCAGCAATAACTATACCACCAATAAGTCCAATAAAATTAAACAACTCTTGCGAGAAACCGTTGACCAAACCTTTGATTGCAAGAAAGAGAACTATTCCCACAATAATCATATCTATCATTTGAAAATCCATAATACACCAAACTATTAATTTTATGGGAATTATAACTAAAATTATTTAAAATTAATATTTTTTTCCAACTCATCAGGTTTATTTGCATACTGCAAAGCATCTTTTCTAGTAATAACTCCTTGTTTTCTGAGTTTAAGTAAAATTTGGGTTTGGGTCTGCATTCCAGTCTCTCCTTGACCCAGTTGCATTTGAGAATAAAGTTGATGTGTTTTATTTTCTCTAATAAGGTTAGCAATAGCATGATTGGGAATCATTATTTCGGGAACAGCAACACGTCCACCACCTATTTTAGGAAGCAAGACTTGGGCAATAACACCAACAAGTGAAGAGGCGATCATGGTTCTAATTTGAGCTTGCTCTTCACTTTCAAAGACATCAATAATACGGTTAATGGTTCCAGGTGCAGAGTTTGTGTGTAGGGTTCCAAAAACCAAGTGACCTGTTTCAGCAGCGGTAAGTGCTGCTTCTATGGTCTCTTTATCTCTCATCTCACCAATTAAAATAATATCTGGATCTTGACGCATGGCATATTTCAATGCCGTTGAAAAGCTTTTGGTGTCACCACCTGTTTCTCTATGAGAAAAGACACATTTTTTATTTTGATGTATAAACTCCACGGGATCTTCAACTGTAATAATATGTTTGTTTTCTGTAACATTTATCTCATTTAGCATCGCTGCTAGTGTGGTTGACTTACCAGAACCTGTGGGACCAGTAACCAAGATGAGACCTTTTTCTCTTTTGATAAGTTTTTTATATATGCTTGGGGCATTCAATGAGTCGAGTGAGGGAATTTCTGTTGGAATAATACGAAAGGCTGCTGCAATATCCCCCAGTGTTCTGTAGTAGTTTGCTCTAAATCTTCCAATATTTGGAAGAAGTAGTGCAAAATCTAGTTCTAAATCTTCTTCAAATGCTTTTTTCTGTTTTTCTGTAAGAAGTGCATACGCCATCTCTTCTATATCTTTACCTGTTAAGATAGGAAGGTTGACAGCCTTTAGTGTACCATCAATTCTAATTTGAGGCTCTGAACGACTTACTAAGTGTAAATCTGAAGCCCCATGAGAGACAACGCTTTGTAATAGTTTTTTAATGTCAATTGCCATAAGAAATATCCTGATATTTAATTTTTTTCTAATTTCTTATTTTAACATTAAATTATTATACTACTCTTATTCTATAATTTTAGGAACAATAAAGAACTCATTTTCTGTATGAGGGGCATGTGAAAAGATATTTCGTGAGATTTTAATATCTGTATTTGCTTTATCTTCTCTAAGGGGGGTTCCTCCTGAAAGGGTTGAAAAAGAAGGATCAAGGTTATCAGTAGAGAGTTCTGAAAGATTTTCTACATAGGCAAGAATCTCAGTAAGTTGACCAGCTAGCTCCTCTTTTTTCTCATCTTCAATTTTTAACATAGAGAGTTTTTCCAATTTTGCTAGTAGAGTGTTGTCAATAATCACAGTAATCCTTTTTATTTTAGACATTTTTTATGAGTCGCATTATATATTAAAAGAGTTTAAGGTACTATTTTTAGTAAAAACTATATAGATACAAAGGAACCACTTAATTATGAGTCAATTATTAGAACAGAGTTACATTCAATCAGAAGAGCTAGAAACGCTTTTAAAAGAGCGAGAAGAGGGTAAAGTTGATTTTCTTTTGGTAGATGTGCGTGAACAAATGGAGTATGACGGGGGACATATAAAGGGTGTTGATCTGTTAAAACCAACATCAACTTTTCAACTATGGGGTCAAGAGTTCTTTGAAGAAAATAGAGAGAAAACAGTTATTTTTACTTGCCGAACCTCTAGTCGAAGTGGTCAAGTTCAAAGAGTATTCCAACAAAATGGTATGAGTAAAGTGCTTAATCATGCAGGTGGTATTGTGAATTATAGGGGAGAAATTAATCGAGGGTAGCTCGGTTTTGAGAAGAATCTTTAAAAATTTACTAAAAATTTACTAGATTTCTGAGAAACTCAAGTTATAATTTTTTTGCAGAAGTTTTTAGCATTATCGTAAGAAATCTCCTTAATGGCTTCTGCATGAAGTTTGAAAAAACCTTAACTTTTTCCTCATACCAAATAGTTTTAGAAGGGCAAAGATGTCATCTTTTTTAGCACATTCACTTATTGGTTTTGCCATAGGTCGTCAAAAAAGAGATAAGAGCTCTTTTAAAATTAATGTGGCTATTTCAGTTTTTTTTATTGTTTTAGCCACAGCTCCTGATATTGATTATCTTATTAATTTTATACGTGGTGTAACGATGCCTATTCGATATACTCACTCCATTGGATATATCTTTTTTGTGACTATTTTTTCTCTTTTACTTAGAAGTTTCTCTACTCATTTACAGAAAATAGCTCCTATTTTTTTCTTTTCAGCTACCTTTTCTCATCTTATTTTAGATTTTTTGGTTGGTGTCCATGGAAACCCTTATCTTTATCCGTTTTCTGAGGTTCTATTTACCTCTTCCTTGGGAATTTTACCGAGTGCAGGTCGGATAGATGTTAATAATTACTATTTTTGGAGGAATCTCTTAATAGAATTAATGAT
>Ga0256824_10000303_pt1 | contig 18434 bp, 22 predicted proteins | sample CV67metaG_FD_191570 | JGI IMG/M metagenome (GOLD analysis project Ga0256824, IMG submission 191570) | Hydrothermal vent microbial communities from East Pacific Rise, Pacific Ocean - CV67 | ecosystem: Environmental > Aquatic > Marine > Hydrothermal vents | place: Pacific Ocean: East Pacific Rise...
CAATTGTAATCTAAAGCTAGTTGAGAAATATAACCAAACAAATCATTAAGGTCTATATTTTTTGATTTTCTTTCAAAATCATCTAGGCAGATAATGCTTCCTGATTTTAAAATCTCTTTTGCCTTTTTATCTTTAGCTGCTTTATTTAATTTATCATAACCATCAACCAAAGACTTTTCACCTAAACTTGGAGCAATACTACTTATCATAGAAGCTGTTTTACTAATAAAGTCTTCTGTTACTTCTAAATTATATGCTTCTCTCAATACTTCAAACTTCAATTCACCAATAGACTCTTTACCATACAAACTTATATAAATATTTTTTTGTTCTTTTTCTATTAATTGAGGTTTGATATCTTCCAGCCAAAAATGTGTCTTCCCCGAACCCCAAGCACCAGAAAGCATCACAGTTTTACCATTGTTATCGTCATTGAGCAGATACCCACCATCACCTACCAAATACTCTTTTAATACTTTTAATGTGGACACTTTTCTCCCCCTAAATCATTTATGAATTATAATATTTCTATCTCAATCTCTGTATATTTTTGTAACTTCTTAAAATCACTATCAAAAGTAACTAATTTGGTACAATACTCTTCTGCAATTTTCAAATATATCACATCATTGATATTTTTATAAAAATCTATTTCTTGACATGTACTATACGCATCCACTACTCTACTTGTATCGATGTTCCCCTCTACATACTGTGAGAAAAACATTACTTTATCTTGATGCTGTTTTATCACTTTATACTTAGCCAATATAAATATATACTCGCTCAACACCATAGGAGATATAAAAAATTTCTCATTATCTAATGCATCATAAATATACTTTTTTGCAAGTTCCCATTTAGCTTGATTTTGATTGATTGTAAAGTATACCAGTACATTTGTATCAAAAAATGTCACTATACATCTCCTCATCCGCTTTGCATAAGTCAATCGTTTTATCTTCAAGTACAGATACATTTTCACTAAGCTTTTGAAACGCTTCTAGGCTCTTTTGCTTTTTTTTCTCTTTTGCCTGAAAAAGTTCTTCTACAAAATCATGATATTTCTTATCTAAAAAATACCCTTTTACTTGATGTCGTTTTTTATCTACAACCTCTACAATATCAAAGTTCTCTATTTTATGTAAGTTTCTCTGTATATCAGAGATGGATATGGTATTCATATTTATCCTTTTCATATATGCTTACTTATTATATGAAAATAACCTTAGGAAGATATTAATCTATTTAATAGACAAATAATATTACAAATACTCCCCCCCCCCAAAAAAATCCCAAGCACGAGAAATCATTACAGTTTTACCATTGTTATCGTCATTGATCAGATACCCATCATCACCTACCAAGTACTCTTTTAAACTTTTAGTGTTGACATTTCATTCCTCATGGTTTAAATTGCATATATTATATAGTTAAATCTTTCATTTGACAATATAACTATATATATGATATAGTATGTACATATATAAAGGACATACCATGTTAGAACTAGGCATATCACAAGCCCAAACACAATTTACACAGCTCTTGACAAAGACTGTACTCATTGTAGATAAAAAGGCTCATCGTAACAAAGCTGTTATTTTACCTTATGCTGAGTATCAAAAGCTACTGGCACTTGCATCTGCAAACACTAAAACACTCGATGAAGGTGTCTTTTCTCAGTTTGTAGGTATTTTAGATGATAGCTATGAAACAGATGACTCCAAATACAATGCCATAGTAAACTAGATGAAAATATTTATAGACACCAATATATTTCTTGATTTGATTTTAAAAAGAGAAAAGTACCAAGAAGCTCTCTTGATTTTTAATGCCATAGAGAAAAATATCTTTGATGCATCGATTTTAGATATTACTATTTTAAACATTGACTATATAGCCAAAAAACAAGTACGCAACACCGATGCCTTTCTCTCTACCATCAACCAACTGTTTACAGTACTTGGTGCATCCAATGTAAGCATAGATAAAGCGCTAAACATCGACAACAATGATTTAGAAGACAACCTCCAGTACATATGTGCCAAAGAAGCAGGATGCGAGGTCATCATAACCAACGATAAAAACTTTTACAGTGAGACAATCGAAAAGATGACTAGTATGGAGTTTGTCAGTAAGTATTTATAAATTTGGGCTATAAAATCTACAGATACTCCCCTCTCCCACACATCAAAGTAAACTCACACCACTTACACTTCTGCAAGTCTTCACACTTCTCTGCCACATAGCTCTTAGTCTGTTTGAGTTCTACTATGACATCTGAGAGTCGTTCATTTTTCTCTTCAAGTGCAGTTATCTCTTCTATGTCTCCATTTTCAAAAAGCTTCACAAAAGCTAGGTTTATGTTTTGGTACTTAGTGCTTAACATTTGTTGGTAGATGCTCATTTGTAAGTCGTTCAAGGTTTCTATGTTTTTAGACTTTTGTGCTTCTTTGGTGCTGCCACTTTTGTAGTCTAGTACTAGTGTGTGGGTAGCGTTTTGGTCTATGCGGTCTATGCGTCCTTTGAACTTTAGTCCGCCTATGTCGGCTTGGAACTCTTTTTCTCTCTCTACTACTTTCCAGTCTGCTTTAAAGTGGGCTACTTGACTCTCTACAAAGCCTTTGAGTTTTTCTTTCCACAAGAGCTTTTGGTAGTTCGTCTTTGCATCTTCATAGGGTAGGAGTTTGTCTAGTAAGATATCTATGTTTTTTTGCATCTCTTCTTTAGAACTGTAGCTGTCTTGTTCTCTATGCAGATGGTCTAAAAGCGAGTGCAAGAAAGCCCCTTCGTTTAGCTCATCATCTTTCTTAGCTTTGAGCTTTTGGATGTAGCGGTAGTAGTATTTTCGTTTACAGTCTAAAAAAGTCTTCAGACGTGAGGCAGACCATGTGATGGCTGTCGCATCAAACACTTCTACTTTCGGGTCTTCTGCTTCTTCTATCTGTGATGGCTGTGCATAAAGCAAGTCAAACTGTGCTTGTGTCTGTTCTGCTTTTTCTAAGCCTAGTTCATAGAGAAACTTTGAGGGCAACTTATTGTCCGAACTAGAGTAGAGTATGACGGCTTTGTCTGCTTGTTCCAGTAAGCGTTTGTAGTACTGCTTTTGCAAAGCTTCTCTATCATTTTTAGTAGGTAAGTTTGCAAAGGCTCTTACTTGTGAGTTTAAGAACTGGTCTTTGCTTGAAGTGGCAGGGACTATGCCTTCGTTGAAGTCTACTATGAGTACGGCTTCAAAGCTTACTCCCCTAGTTTCTAGTACTCCCATGACTGTGACCTTACCACCACGTACGTCATCCATCGTGACTTTAGAGAGTGACTTTAGCCATAAGAAGAGCCATTCTGTTGTAGGTAGCTCTTGGGGTTCAAGTACTTTAGTAAAGTGTACATACTTCTCTTGTACTCTTTCGTTAAACTTCTCTTTCTTGCTATTGTCTATCTTTGCTCCATCTAACAAAGGACTATCATGTAAACCCAATCCATCTATGAGCTTGAAGAAATCTACTACTTTTATTTTCTTTGCACTGCTCAAAGTATCTAGTGCTTCTATGTTAAACCCATAACGCTCTAGTAGCTTCTTACTCTCATCATCTCTACCCTGCCAGTACCTATAAAGTGCTTCTAATGATTTATAGATGCGTCCATTAGAGTAATCGTACCCCATCGCGAAGTTTAGGTTGTTGTGGGTGTCAAAGAGTGTGAAGTGTTCTTTGAAACTTTCATCAGGTAAGATGAGGACTATCTCTTCTGGGCTTATGCCACTTTGTACCATCTGTTCTATCTCTTTGAAGACTACAGCTATCTGCTCTTGGCGTTCTTCTACTACGTAGATTTTAGCATCTATTTTTGCATCATTCTCTTCTGTACTTATAATCTTTTTATCACTTAGTGAAAAAGTGATGTGTTTATTATTGGGTACTTTTATGCCTAGTGTCTCAAAACGTTCTTGCATCTTGACGTTAAACTTGCTGGTGCTGTAGTGAAGTGTGAGTGAGACTTGTTTTGAGATGTCTTCTAGCAGTCCTAGTTCAAAGTGACTTAAGTACCCCTCTAGGTGTATCTCTATGTTTTCGTAGGTACTTAAAAACCCTTTGTTAAGTGTGTAGCTACTAGGTATGAAGGCTTTGTCTGTGAGTCCTTTACCCTCTAGTAAAGTATGGTAGCTAGATAAAAGTCTTTCTAGTATGTCAAGGTGTTTCCCAAACTCAGCGTAGGCATCTGCCTCAGCCAAAGTAGCAAAGCCTACACCCTCTCCTGCCAACTCTTCAAAAAACTTAAACAGAGCGTCACTTTTGGTAAAAAAGCGTACTAAAGACAGGTCAAGCTTTAGGTCATCAAAGGCATCGAAAGTTGCTGCTTGGCGTAAGAGTAATATACGTTGTAGGGGGTCTACTTGTATCTTGTTTTCAAGGAGTATGGCTCGTTGTTCAAACTCATCCATACGCATGAGTGTAGGCAGAAATCCATCTTGCATCTTATGGTGTTGACTTACTGTTCGTAAGGCTCTTGAAGTGGGGTAAATGTGAAGTTCATTCATAGAGTGTAGTATAACACATACACCCTACAAATAGTATATAAAAGTCTTTACTGACCTATGGGTTTAAATATGCTGATAATTCGGAATAGCCTATTTTTTTACCTAGTGCTGCACGAAGTTGCAATGTATATCTTCCAGGTTTAGTAATCTCTAAACCTTTAGCAGTATATACACCATTATCAAAAAACACATTTTCTATCATGACATCATCACGTCTGCTATGTGGTCTTGTCAATAAAAAACTTACATTTGCATCACTCACAACAGAGCCATCTTTACGTATGACATTATACGTAAAATCATTACTACCTTGCTGTAACTTTATCACATTGGGCTGTGGGCGATTGGAATGTACATTGTCTGTCATTACCATTGTTTCTATATCTTGTATTTTAATCGTATACTCTTTATCAAAAGCTTGTTTCATCTCAAGTATTTCATTGATATGTATATCAGCTTGTTGATACTTCATCATATACTGATTTACCTCTTGCACAGGGATAGAGGATGCCGACTTAACAGTCCAATAACTCAACATAATTGCTAACGCTAAAAACCCCACAATCATATGTGGCCAATACGTTTTTTTATTCTTCTGCTCTGCCATTTTTCATCCTCATCCATAATGGTCTAAATACAAATATCCATAATAATATTAAAGTACCAGAATAAACAAGTACTCTCAAAATATTTACCATTGTACCCATCTCATTAGGTATTGTTTTTTCTAATTTTATTCCTTTTGAAGCAGCAATATTATCTGCTAACTCGGAATAAGCTTGAAGTATACCTATATTAAATTTATCTTCATCTGTATTGCTATCTTTTATGGCAACTATGTTAATACCTGCATCTCTAACATCATCATAATCATACATAGCTCTTACGGCATCAGAAGAAGGAATAATACCCACTCTTCCTTTTGATTCAGATTTTTTTGTTATCGTTGCATACGGAGCAAAAATAAACAATACATAGGGCTTACTTATGTTTGCTTCATACTGCTTGCAATGCTCTACTAAATTGTAACTCTGCGGAAAATGTTCATTGGTGGCAATGACATAAGCATTTATACCTGTTTTATTTTGAAGTTCCTTACCCATATCATCTATGAGTTGTACTGCTTCTAATTTTAAGAGATCATTTCTGAGAGTATGTGTAGTAGCGTTAAGTAGTAGTGGGAGCATACATAAAACAAGCATGGTAAGTACCCCTTTATAGGGGCTTACCCTTACTTTTGTTTTAATCATTCATTATCCTACGTATAATAAATGCACTTTAGTAATTGATAAATACAGTGCTGCTGCTGCTGCAAATAACATACACGCGATAAGTATTTTATCCATATATTTAATCATTATTTATCCTTTTTTTGAAATGCAAAGTTTTTGTTGTCAACGGAAATCATCTTAACATTATTAACATCTCTTATAGGTGCAGGATCATAAGGATTCACCGCAGCTTTTTGTTGTACTACAACTGCTTGTGACATGAGTACTACCCAAATAACAAGAAGTCCTACAATTGAAATTAAAACTCCAAAAACGCCATGAAATCCAAATACGGATCTGTTTGTATTTTCTGCCATTTTAGCTCCTTAGTTTGACAATGACTGTACATATGCAGTCAATGCTTTTTCTTGTACTGGTGTAATAAGTGTCTTGAATGCTGGCATTCTACCAAGAGACCCTTTTTTACCATTTTGTAATACATGGTTCAGAAGTGGTGCATCGTATGCTGCAAGGTTAGGAGACATACCATTGTTCCCCTTACCATCTTCACCATGACATGAGGCACATGCTGCAAAAGAAGCAGGCTTTTCACCTTTCATCCCACCAGCAATATATGTTGCTATTGCTTCAGCATCTGCACCAGCCGCCATACCAGGAGGCATCATACCCATTGCATAACCTAACTGATTTGAACCATTATTAATCACGTCTAATACTTGTTCTTTAGTCATTCTTGCAGTGAAGTCTTGCGCTCTACCAGAAAGCCCATCACCTGTTGCACCATGACATTGAGAACATTGTACCAAGAAGATAGACTCACCCATCTCTTTAAGTGTTGCAGCATCTGCATTTTTATGTGTTGCTTCAAACTTTGCATTGTATGCAAGTACTTCTTCATTGTATTCACCAATTTGGCTATATGCATTAATAGGGTAACCAAAGAATCCATACCACATTGACCACATAAATACAGCTAAAAATGAATATGCCCAACCTGATGGTAGTTCATTTTTATACTCACCAATGCCATCCCAGTTTTCATCTGCAAGCTCACCACTCGCAGTATCTGTTTTCATTTGGTTAATATATTTAACCGAAACTGCTGCGGTAATCACTGCTATAGCGATAGCCCCACCCATTGTTATCGCGTTAATTGAATCAGCAAAGATATCAATATCTAAGCTCATTACCACAGCAATTGTTGCAATCACCAAGATTGCTGCAAATGCCAATGATTTTATCATTAATCCATTCATTTATTTTCCTCCTTGTAATCTCTTTGTGAAGCTGGTTTGTCTTCTACAGGTGTACTTGTAATTTCATCATCAAGTGCAATATTCCCATATTTTTCATAATCCCGCTCACCTTTTTTCTCCGATCTATATAGGTGTATAATATACCCATAGAGCATCACAACCAAAAAAATGGTCATAAAGAAACTTGCGTATCCTTGTAAGTTTCTAATATCCATATCCATTTTCTGTCTCTTACTTTAAACTATTAAGATAAGCAATAAGTGCAACTACTTCAGGTACATTACCTTCTGCAATCGCCGATTTCACTCTCTCATCTTTCATATCCGCTGCAATTATTTTTGCTTCTGCAAGTACAGTTGGTCTATAAGCATCCCATGCTTCTTGTGTCCCTTTAATTTCAGGACCATACGGTGTATGGAAAACTTTTTTAACCGTAACTGCTTCTGCATAAGCTGTTTCAATATCTGCAATATTTGAGAATTGATGATCATATGCTGGCATAATAGAACCTGGTACGATTTTTGGTGGGTTCAACATGTGAGCCTCATGCCAGTCTGTCGTACGGTAATTACCTATACGGTGTAAGTCTGGACCTGTTCTTTTAGAACCCCATAAAAATGGTCTGTCATACGCATACTCACCAGAAAGTGAGTAATCACCATAACGATCTGTCTCAGATTTAAATGGACGAATCATTTGTGAATGACATGCTATACAATTGTCTTTCATGTATATCATTTTACCAGCAAGTTGAAGTACAGTACGTGGCTGCATATCTACTAGTGGACGACCTGCTTTTGCAAAGTTAGGCACGATTTCTATAAGTCCAGCAAAAGAGATAACAATTGAAATCCCTGCTGCCATAAAAAATGGATTATTTTCTAACCAATGAAACATAATTATCTACCTCCTTAAGCCATAGGTGATCTAAACTGTGGTTCTTCTGTAAGTTCTCTACCAGAAGTCATAGTTTTATAAATATTGTAAGCAAACATCAAGAACCCGATGAAATACATTACACCTGAGAGTGCTCTAATCGCATAGTAAGGATGAAGTACCGTTACTGTATCGATAAACGAATACATTAAGTTACCATACTCATCTACTGCTCTCCACATCATACCTTGAGTAATACCTGCAATCCACATAGATGTGAAATACAGTACAACTGCTGTTGTTTGTAACCAGAATTGTGACTCCATAAGTTTCTTAGAGTAAATTTCTCTTTTAAACATACGTGGAGCCATGTGGAAGATACTTGCCATAATCATAAAGACAACCCATCCAAGTACACCATCATGAACATGTCCAGGAATCCAGTCAGTAAAGTGCGCAATTGCATTGACTGATTTAATCGCTTGAATTGGTCCTTCTATAGTTGATAACATATAGAATGTTGATGCAAGTACCATGAACTTAATCAAAGGATTGTCTGTAAGTTGGTTCCACTCACCTTTCATCGTAAGAAGCATATTAATAGCTGATCCCCATGAAGGTAAAATAAGTACTACAGAGAATGCAGAACCCATTGTTTGCATCCAGTCTGGCACTGTCGACCACAGGAGGTGGTGTGAACCAGCCCAAAGGTAAACGAACATAAGTCCCCAGAAAGAAAGTAAAGAAAGCTTGTACGAATAAATAGCTTGTCCAGATTCTTTTGGAAGGAAGTAGTAAATCATACCAACGATTGGTACAGTAAATCCAAATGCAACGGCATTATGTCCATACCACCATTGTACTAGTGCATCATTTGTTCCAGCATACATTGATACTGAGTGTAAAGGGTCTCCAAGACCTCCAGCGACAAAATATGTAGGAATTTCCATATTGTTAAAAAGGTAAAGCATAGCAATACCAAGGAAACATGCAAGGTAGTACCAGACAGAAATATAAAGTGCTTTTTCTCTTCTAATACCTATGAGTCCCATCATGTTGACACCCCAAAGTACCCAGATAATCACAACGACGATATCGAATGGCCACTCATACTGTGCATACTCTTTAGATGTAGAATATCCTAAAATAAGTGAAATAGTTGCAGCCAGTGCACCTACAAAATAAAGCCAAAATTGGATATTACCAAGAACCATCAAGAATTTAGATTCTGCGATAGAAACCTTTAAAACTCTTTGTCCAAAATAAAACCATGTAGCAAAAACTCCAGAAACTGTAAACCCAAAAATAACTGTGTTCGTATGAACTGGTCTAAGCCTTGAGAATGTCCCATACTCACCTAGTAAGTAGTTTAATTCAGGAAATGCTAATTGTGCGGCAATAGTTGTACCGATCAACATACCTAAAATTCCAAACAAAATAGTTAAAAAAGTAAACTTTTTTGCCAATGAATAATCATATTCCAATGCTGCGTTTGATTGCATGCATACCCCCTTGTGTAAATTATATGTTGTAGAATCACAACATTCAATAATAATTATAAGATTTTTTATAATTCAAAAGCTTAATCTATATCAAGAAGTGATAGATATGTGTAAAAATGTTATATTTTGTATAATTTTAGAATATATTTACTATTATGACGAGTAATATAATGATATATTATCGTCAATTAAACTGATGATAATAGGAGAAAGTCTCTCCTATTATTGTGATTACCTCTTGGTTCTAGGAGAATTAATTGCGTTAAGCAAATCAGCATTTTCTTTTTGCATTTCAATAAACGCTTTAGATAAATAACTATGCATATTCTCATCATTTATACCTTCTTTTAATGCTCGACTATAGTGCTTAAAAAAATCCTTATATGGGGTACTTCCAGAAGAGAGAGCTAACCTTAAGTCAACACCTGGAAAATAATCATCCCAAGATGGGCTAATCTGTCGTAATACTTTATTATTATTAATAAATGTTAAGGCAATAATCATAATCATCGCCATAGATAAAAACACTACATAAAAGATAATTGCCTGAGCAATACCAAGCATACCAAATATTTTAGGATTAAAGATACCAATATAAAGTAAGATAGGTAAAGAGATAAAAAATGCTATAACCCACTTTACTCCAATACCCCCTACTGGTGTTTGGTCAAAAATTAGTCTTTTTTTTGCTGTGCTATTTTTTATTTTACTCAATGTTGCTAAAATAGCTTTTAATGTATATTTTTCTTCCATAAAAATCCTTTTATATAAATAATGAAGTTATTATAAAAAGTAAAACCAAAGTCTATGCTTTGGTTTTACATTAAGAGATATGATGTTTGATATATTCATCAATACTTAGAAGAATAATAATACCTAAAAAAGCAGCATTAATCTTCCAAAATACAGAACGTGCATTCTTAAGTTCAAATCTCTCACGTAAAAGTTCTAATGCACTCATAAATGCCCAAATCCCGACTAGGATTGTTAATATCATAGTTGGAACATATGGTTCAAAAATTGAAACTAAAAATATCCCTGCTTGAATGGTAAAAATCAACCATACAAATGTAAGTCTTTGTAAACTTGCCTGTCCAAACAGACGCATAGCAGTAGGATACCCTCCATCGTTATAGTCACCATGAAACAGCATCACAAGTAACCAAAAATGAGGTACTTGCCAAATGAAAAAGTAAAGTGCTAAAGCAATAAACTCTAGTTCCATAAGTGTATGCCCTGCAACTAGCCACCCAATGGCGGGGGGTATCACACCAAGTATTGCACCAGGGATAACTGCCAAAGCAGACTTTTTCTTCAAGGGTGTATACATAGCGTTATACCAAATGAAAGCAAACATAAATAGGTTTACACCCGTAAGTCCTAAAAGTGAATAAATCAATAACATAGCAAGAATAATCAGTACTGAGGCAATAATAATACCTGTGCTTGGGGTCATCCTTCCCGCAGCTATGGGACGGTTTTTAGTTCTTTCCATTTTTGCATCTGATTTGTACTCTTGCACTTGATTAAGCGTGGAGACTCCCATAGCAACAAGGAGGACAGAAAATGTTGCGATCAGCATATCTAGTCCAACCTCCCCCTTTGCCATAATATAAGCAAAGAGTGCAGATAGACTTACTGCAAAAGAAAGGACAAATTTTGTAACAATAAAAAAGTCTTTTAGCATTACTTACCTGTTGTTATGTAGTCTACCAATGCGGCAACATCAGCATCTGGCATTGCAAATGGTGGCATTACACCTGGGTAGAAGCCTTCAGGCACATCTTTATCTGGATTAAGAATCGCATCTTTTAAATATTGTGCATCATGTTTTGCCCCAATACCTTTAAGTGCAGGTCCAACTAAGATAGCATCCGAATCAATCGAGTGACACCCTGAACAACCATTATCATCATAAAGTTCTTGTCCTTTAGACTTCGCTACTTCTTTTTCACCTGGACCCACTTTTGAGTTACCCTCAAACCAAGCATTATATTCTGCTTTAGGAATCACGTGAATTTTAGAATACATATCAGAGTGTCTTGTTCCACAATACTCTGCACATTCAACATCATAAGTACCAAGTACATTAGAATTAAACCATTGCTTTGTCACACGACCAGGAACAACATCTTCTTTCATACGGAACGCTGGTACAAAATATGAATGAATCACATCATTAAGTGGTGCTGTCATTTTTAAGATAATATTTGTATCTTTAGGCACATATAATTCTTTCGATTTATGTACAAAACCACTTTGGTTTGGTTCATACGTATGTTTCCATGACCATTTTTTACCTTGCACATGTACAATAATACTTTCACTCTCTGCAGGCATAGTTCTTAAGGCTTGCATTGACGTATATCCATAATAAAATAGTACCATGAGCATTGCTGTTGGAATTAGCGTCCAAGCAATTTCAAGTGCTGTATTGTGTGTGATATTTTCAACATCTTCATTTTTTACCTTATTTGCATTATATTTCCATGCAAAATACAACATCGGCACAACCACCGATGCAAAAAGGATAATTGAAATCCAAAAGTTTAACCAAAATGCTTGTTCAACATCAGCTGCAAAAGTAGCTGCTCTAGCATCAAATCCTTGTAAGCTATTACTCATATTCTAACTCCCTAATGGTGTGCAGGAGCTGCATGTGTAGCCCCTCCAGTATGTTCTGGTGCTGTAATGTGACTTTCAGCTCCAAATTGGAAATTGGTTACATCAACACCAATAACAATAATAAAGAAAATAAATACCAATGACAGTGAAAACATTGTCATTGTACCAATAAGTTTCTCACCTTTTAAGTGCATATAGTACATTAAAATTAACCATGCTTTTAAAACAGCTATAAACATTTGTGCAGGTAAGTTTGCACCTGCTTCAAATAAATATGGCAATCCAAATGTAATTGCTGTTAAAAGTAACAATCCAATAAGTACCTTGTAGTAGCGTACTCTCTCTTCTGCATAATTTAGTATATTAGTGTCCACCTGTTCCTCCTGTTGCCGCCGCTGCGCCGATCATATAAAAATAGGGGAAAACAAATACCCAAATAAGGTGTACAATATCCCAATACAGTGCAATATTCCAATGTAATATATGATGTTCAGGTGTTACCTTTCCTGAATTAATACGCTTGATCAACCAAAGCATCAATCCAATACCAACAATAATATGAAAACCATGTAATCCTGTCATTGTAAAGTACATTCCAAAGAAAAGTATCTTACCAAAAGGTAAAGAATGCTCATTCCCTGATTGTAATGCAGGTAAAGTCAAGAAAACCCCATGATTGTACTCAGCTGTCCATTCAACAGCTTTAATACCTAGGAACATAAGTGCCAAAATAATTGTTGCATAAAGCATCAACTTGGCACCTTTTACATCACCTGCTCTCATTTTAAGCAGTCCTAGTCCCATAGTAAGTGCTGATACAAGTAGTATCACTGTATTGGTACCACCTAAAAGTCTATTCAATGATGCTGATGCTTCTATAAAGTCATGAGGATGTAATGTATTATAATATGCCAATGTCAGAAACATTGCTCCAAACATCATCACCTCAGTAAACATAAACAGCCAGAAACCTAATTTCCCACCGTAAAAGTCATCTTGCCATCCTTGAACCACATGTTCATTCCCATCACGGTCAAGCGCGATTTCTGGTACATATTCGTGTGACATTAGTCTATCCTTCTCATTGTTTCATAATCAAATTTAACGACTGGCTCACCATGGTAATACTCATAAGGATCAAAATCTACATAAGGTACTTTAGAGTGGTTCTCTAATGGTGGTGGCGATGTTGGCATATGCCATTCCAATGTTGTAGCATTCCATGGGTTAGTTCCTGATGGTTCACCTTTTCTCCATCCTTGAATAAGCACATAAAACATAAATACCAATCCAGAGATAAATATAACTGCCCCAAAGAATGACCATTGGTGATAAATAGTAAATTCTGGCAAATAATCAAAGTAACGACGTGGCATTCCAAGATAACCTGCAATAAACATTGGGAACCATAAAATATTGAATCCAATAAATAAAACCCAGAATGCAATTTTTGCTCTTCCCTCATTGTACATTTTACCTGTTACCAGAGGAAACCAATAATGCATACCAGCAAAAAGTAAGAATACAACTCCACCAAGCATAGCATAGTGAAAGTGTGCTACTGAATAGTAAGTATCTTGAAGATGAATATCTACACCAATCATCGCAATCGTTACACCTGTAAGACCACCAATTGCAAAAGTTACGATTGTTCCAAGTGCCCATAACATAGGTGTTGAGAGAACAATTTTACCTTTATACATAGTAGCAATCCAGTCATAAAATTTAATTCCTGTTGGAATAGCAACAAAGAATGTAAGGAATGAAAAAATTGTTTTAGCTAAGTCTGCCATACCTGATGTATAAAGGTGGTGACCCCATACTAAATAACCAATACCTGCAATAGATGCTGATGAAAGAGCAATCGTTCTATATCCAAAGATTTCTCTTCTTGAGAATGTTGGGATAATCTCAGACATAATACCAAATGCTGGTAAGATCATAAGATACACTGCTGGATGAGAATAAATCCAAAATAGGTGTTCAAAAAGTACTGGATCCCCACCTTTAGATGGATCAAAGATACCAATACCAAAGTATTTTTCCATGATAGCAAGTATAAGTGTAATACCAACAACTGGTGTTGCAAGAAGTTGAATCCATGCTGTTGCATAAATACCCCATACAAAGAGTGGCATTTTAAAGAATGTCATACCTGGTGCTCTAAGTCTATGGATTGTTACAAGGAAGTTAAGACCTGTAAGAATAGATGCCATACCTAGGATAAATGCTGCCACCAAGGTAAAGATTACATTTGTTCCCGTAGTCAATGAATATGGTGCATAAAAAGTCCAACCTGTATCTGCAAATCCAGCGTCAGTAAAGAGTGATGCAATTGCTACAATACAGCCTAAAATGTATAACCAAAATGTAAACCAATTAAGTCTTGGAAAAGATACATCTTTTGCCCCAATCATAAGTGGCATGACAATGTTTCCAAATATTGCTGGAATTCCAGGAACAATAAAGAGGAAAATCATAATGACCCCATGAAGTGTAAATGCTTGATTAAACGTATCACCGTCAATGTATTGTTGCCCTGGTGCAAAAAGTTCTAAACGCATTAAAAATGCTGTTGACACTGCTATAAAAAAGAAAAAGAACATTACAGCTGCATACATAATACCAATTCTTTTATGGTCGACTGTAAGCATCCACTGCATGAATGTACTTTTTGGGTGCCCTATGGCACAGTGTGTTTCGTCGAAATAAGATTTACTCATCTAGTTGTCTCCTTTATTTTGTGGTTGGTCTTCTTCTCTTCTGCTTGTCTTTATAAGATAAACAAAGAATCCCAACATTATTAGCGTCATAACCGCACCTGCAACTTTTTCCCATTTGAAAATATATTTTTTAGCTTTAGGATCATAGGCAAAACAATAAAGCAAATTCTTTGCTATAGTTGGACCTATTTTTCCTTCTCCAGCTTCCATAAGTGCCATTTTTACATCAAATGGAAGTTGCTCTATTCCATTAAGATAACGTGTGACTTTTCCTTTTGGAGAGAGCATGATAAGTGCTGCCGGATGTACATAATCAACTACACCCGCAGGTGAGATTGATTTTTCATAAGTAAACCCTACTTTATCTGCCAAAATTGCTGATGAGTTATTATCACCTATCACAAAGTGCCATGCATCTTGTACATAATTTCTTTGTATAGTCGACAACATTGTTTTGCGCTTTGCTGCTGCAAGTTCATAACCCTCATCTTCTGCAAAACCTACAGTTAATACTTTATAGTCTATATTCTCTGCTAAATCTAAACGACCTAACATTTTTGCCATATCATTAAGTTGGGGCGTACAAATACCTGCACAACGAAAGTAGTTTAAAGAAATTATGGTTGGTTTCCCATCCATAAGTTTCTTCAATGTGACCTTCTCTCCCTTTTCATTAATAAACTTTAAGTCAAGTGGTACCATATTCCCTAAATGTTCATTAATACCAAGTTGATCAGCTTGTATTGATAGTGTTAATAATACAAGTATCAAAAGTTTTTTCATTCATGCTCCCTATCTTAATTTTAAATATTAATAAAAATACTGTTTAAATTTTAGATAAAACTAACTTAAATGATAATAAAAAATAATAACTTAAGTGCAATAAATCTTGATTTGTATCAAAAATAATAAATTTACTTAATATATAAGTTTTTTTTATTTTTTTAGATAAATATAAATTATATTAAAGTGAGGATAGTGAATAGGAGGTTATAATCTTTATAAGAAGAAGGTGCGGAAAAGCTTATGCTTTTCCTTTTGCACTTTGGATAGAGTGAATGTATTGATAATCCACTGATATTTTTTGTTCTTTGGGTAGATTTTTAAAGAGTCTTTCTACCATTCCTTCAAAATCTGAGAAAAGGTAATTTGCCATTGAACCAGGTATAGGGTTGATTTCATTCAGCAATACTTCCCCATCAACCACAAAGAAGTCACAACGAATAATACTACCAAGGAATAGAGGGTCGTAAATCTTTTTGAAGCTCTCTTGAATTTTCACTTTCAAAGCATCATCAATATCTGCGGCTAATACTTGTGAATCCCGTGAAAAGTCCATATATTTTTTTTCAAAATCTAAAAACTCTTCTTTTTGAGGTTCTTCTACAATAGAAAGTTCCCATTTAGAGGTAAAACAACCTGCTTGGTTATATTCTTTTACACCTTCTATAAAAGGCTCTACTATCACATCTGTATCAAATTCAAATGCCACATCTAACGCATAGTCAAGTTCGGATACCTCTTTAACGATGCTCACACCTATACTAGATCCTAGACGTACGGGCTTGATAATTACAGGGTACTCCATAGAAATTTTTCTCTCATCATTACGAGAAATATATTCATAGGCTACTGTTTTTACACCTAATGATTCTGCCAAAAACTTGGTATAAAGTTTGTTATAGGAGAGTGATGAAGCTTCCATACGTGGAGAGATGAAAGGAATATTAAAAAATTCCATCATAGAAGATATTTTTCCATCTTCCCCATCACGCCCATGAATAAGGTTCAACACACCATCACAAGATACAGCTTTACTTCCAAACATACCATCCATAAAGAATCCACCCGACTTTAGTGTAAGTTGTTTTCCTTTTTTATATTCACCAGATGAGAACAATTTAGAATTAATTTTATCAGTATCTACCAAATAAAATTCTCTATTTGGACTTACAAAAATATAAGTCAATGTAGATTTTTTAAGCACTTTTTTCATAGTGATTGCAGAAACGATGCTTATTTCATGTTCAAAACTAGACGCTCCGAATAGAATGGCTATGTTCATTTTGTATCCTTAATAAATATAATATTCGTAGTGGTATCCCTTGTGGGTACCTTGTGCAACCATAAAGGATTGCCCCTACAACATCTTGGCAAATTCGCCAAAGATGTATGCTGATTCATGTGGTCCAGGACTTGCTTCTGGGTGATGCTGTACTGACATGGTTGGAGAGTCAGTATACTTAAGACCTTCAATGGTATTGTCAAACAAGTTTGTATGTGTCACAGTTGCCACTTCAGTAATGTTATCTGGTACATTGTAGTTGTGGTTTTGTGCTGTAATCTCTACAGTATTTGTCATGGCATTTAACACTGGGTGATTACCACCATGATGTCCAAACTGTAACTTATACGTATCATACCCATGCGCAATAGAAAGTAACTGATGTCCAAGACAAATACCAAAAAGTGGTACTTTACGTGCAATTAGTTTTTTAATCTTCTCTTGCTCTTCTTTTAAAATAAGAGGATCCCCAGGACCATTTGATAAAAATACCCCATGAATCTCTTTACTGTCAATCTTGGCAATGATGTCATCCGCAGACATAGTGTTAGGTACAACCGTCACTTCCATACCCGCATGTGTGAGTTCATTAAGAATATTTCTTTTGATACCAAAATCAAGTGCAATAATTTTTTTAGTTGTTTGCGGTTTTTCATAAGTAAACGTATCTGTACTATACCGTGCTTCGTTATGTACGTAAGACTCTTTCGTACTCACTTGCTTGATGTAATTTACATCTTCAATGCGTGGTGAAGCCTCTAGTACCTTTTTAAGTTCTGATGCATCATGCATCTCAGTTGAAGCTACCATCATCATCGCACCCTCTTCACGGAGCATTTTTGTGATGAATCGTGTGTCTATCTCACAAATACCTAGTACATTCTCTCTTTTCATTAGAGCATCAAGTGTCTCTTCACATCTAAAGTTAGAAGGTCTATCTTGGTAAGTACGGACAATGATACCTTTACAGTATGCACCTTTACTCTCCATATCTTGTGTATTACATCCAACATTACCTATTTCAGGCATGGTGAAGGTAACAAACTGTCCAGCATACGAAGGGTCTGTGACTATTTCTTGATAGCCTGTAAGAGAAGTGTTAAAAACTATCTCTCCTACGGATGTACCAGTAGCCCCAAAACTTTTTGCTTCAAGCATTAGTCCATTTTCAAAATAGAGTGATACTTTTTGCATTACAACATTCCTCTTTTAGACAGTTCTTCTTGGTAAAATCTCTCATAAAGAAGTTCATAGTCTTGGCTTCCAGGAATCACTTCTTTCTCCATACCTCTAATTTTATCATAGACGATGTCATCTATTTCATCATACGCATCGGCAAAGGCTTTGAAGGCTTTGAAAATCACGTTTTTTACTTGGTTTTCATTGACTTCATACTCTGCTAAATAGTTTTCGTAAAGTTCATCTAAAATAAGGTGAGCCAAGTCGTTATAACGGTCGTCATAATTCATAATCACACCAGCTTCAGCGGCCATTTTCTTTTTAATCATAAAGAAAAGTTGTCTCTCATCTGCAAGTTGAAACTCTATTTCATCATAATTTTCATCAAGAATTTTATGTACTTTTTCATCAAGAGCATGCTCTTTGGCAAGATTTG
>Ga0256824_10000304_pt1 | contig 18374 bp, 16 predicted proteins | sample CV67metaG_FD_191570 | JGI IMG/M metagenome (GOLD analysis project Ga0256824, IMG submission 191570) | Hydrothermal vent microbial communities from East Pacific Rise, Pacific Ocean - CV67 | ecosystem: Environmental > Aquatic > Marine > Hydrothermal vents | place: Pacific Ocean: East Pacific Rise...
CTAAAAGAATCTCATCATTTGCTAATAGTAAAGTAGTAGAAAGAAGGAGTGATAAAGTAATTGATTTTTTAAACATATAACTAGCCCTTTAATAAAATTTAATTTATATAAAATTATACTCTTTTTATTAAAAGGGGTGTTTAAAGTCTATAAATTTAATTCTGAAGCCTATACATTATAAGCGAACTAGCAACCCCAACATTAAAACTTTTTACACCTTTAGCCATCTCAATAGTTACAACTTCATCACAAACATCTAAAATTTCTTTAGAGATTCCATTACCCTCGTGTCCCATAAGTAAAACCCATTTTTCAGGTGTTTTTAGTTTCTTAAGTGGAGTAGAATCTTCTGTTACCTCACCTGCTAAGATTCTATACCCTAAAGATTTTAACCTCTCAATAGTTTTGAAAATATCATCATATATGTGAAAGTTCATCTTCCCTATATAACCCATAGATACCCTAACCGTTCTTCTTGTGTATGGGTGTGGTGATTCTTTTGGGAGTAGGTATGAATTTACCCCTAAAGCTACTGAACTTCTTGCTATTGAGCCTACATTTTCTGCTGAGGTTATGTTGTCTAACATAATGATTTGGTTATTTAGTTTGTCAAGTTCTGTTTGTTTTGGTCTAACACCGTGAAGCATAGCATTATGGTGAATCTTATGCCCAACAATCTCTTTCATCTGCTCTTTTGTAGCTACAAACAACAAAGGAATCTTTTTACTCTCTATAAGCTCAAAATATTGTTCATAGTACTCTCTAGTTGCTAAAATAGATTTAACTTCTATGTTTTCATCTAAAAGTAGGTTTATAACTTTTGGGCTGTCGGCTATGAAACTATTGTCACTAGAGAAGGCATTTTCCCTTAACTTAGAGTATATCTCTATAAGGTGCTTGTTAGTTTCTGTTATGTTAGTTAGTTCCATAGTGTTTGTTAGTCCAACCACTTACTAGAATCGTAACCATCTGTTGGTCTAACAAGTTTGTCTTCTAGTTTTTTTACCATAATTACAGTTATCTTAGAATCTATGGGGCTTTTTTTAGTAGAATCTTTAACTACTTTAAAACCAAACTTTTCAAAGAAACTAACACTATCTTCTATAACACTAACACTAACTTGTTCAAACAAAACACCAGCTTCTAAAAGTAATTGCTCCATCATCATAGAGCCGATTCCTTTTAAACGAAATTCTGGTTTTACCCCTATGCTTAAAACTGGTGTGTTCTCATCTACAAAGCCATTAGCACTAGAACTTTTGTTTAACAAACGAATCCAAACAGCACCAGCAATGGTATGTTGACTAAGAGCATAAAGACCTAAATCTTTTGTAGTTAGTCCATAAAACTTGCTATAAACTTCTAACTCTTTTATATCTTCAACTTTTTTAGAACACTCATCTACTCTATATGCGAATCGCAACATATTTTTAATTATGTGTTGCTCAGATGACCTTAAAAAATATAGTGTTGGTAACATCACTCTAACTCCTGAAGTTTTTTCTCATAACTTTCTAAAATCTCATCAAGCTCATTTTGAGCAGTTTCAAACCTCTCAAACATCTCTTCAACATCTTTCTCCTGTTTAGAAACAGTTTGAGAAAGTTCCATAATCTTTGAGTTATCACCATCATTTGAAGCTTTTATCATCTCTTCATGGTTTAACTCTAGTTGCTCCTCTAACTCCATAATAGAATCTTCAAGAGTTTGAACCTCTTTTTTTAGTTTGGATGTTGCCTTGCTTCTCTCTTGAACAAGTGATGCTCTTAACTTTTTGTTCTCTTTTTTATTTACTTTAGGTGTAGTTTTAACTTTTACTTCACCCTCCTCATCTTCCCAACCAATTTTTGTTAAGAAATCATCATAGTTACCATCAAAAAATTCTGCTCCATCTTTAGCAAAGATTATGAGTCTATCACAAACACGACGGAGTAACTCCTCGGAGTGGGTAACAACTATAACAGAGCCTTGAAACCTTTGTATAGCTTTTGTTAAGGCATCTATGGAATCTATATCTAAGTGGTTTGTTGGTTCATCTAGTAGTAAAAGGTTTACATCTCTAGCTATGATTTGCCCTAACATTACACGACTTTTCTCGCCACCAGATAGTAAAGATACTTTCTTTTTAGCACTATCGCCACTAAACATCATAGCCCCACAAATAGAGCGAACTTGTGCTTCACTAAGTTTAGAGTTTCCTACATATATTTCATCCATTACACTGTTTTTAGGGCTTAGGTGGGCAATATTTGTTTGTCCAAAATGTGCCATAGATGTTGTTGTATGGAAGTTTATCTCGCCAGTTAGTTGTTTTAACTCTTTGGCAATGGTGTTTAAAAGTGTAGATTTACCCTTACCATTTTTACCTATGATTCCTAAACATCTACCTTTTTCTAAATTAAAAGATACATCTTTAAATAACACCTTATCTGGTGTATAACCAAAGCTAAGGTTCTTAACATCAAGTAAAACTTTGGCAGGTGTCTCTTTAAATGAGAAGTTAAACTCTAAAGAGGAATCGAATCTTAAATCCTCCATCAACTCCATCTTTTCAAGCTGTTTTACTTTTGATTGGGCTAGTGAAGCAGTAGAAGCACGAGCTTTATTTTTAGCTATAAACTCTTCTAACTCTTTTACTTTTTTATCTTGAGATATTTTTTGTTTTTGGTAAAGCTCATCATTTGCTTTTAGTTGAGCGTAAAATTTGTGTGTATCTCCAGCTATTAACTCTGCTGATTTTCTTACGATTCCCATAGTGTGAGTTGAGATACTATCCATAAAATCTCTATCGTGAGTTATTAAGATAACTTCACCCTCAAACTCTCTTAAAAACTTTTTTAACCATCTGAGTGAAACAATGTCAAGGTAGTTGGTAGGTTCATCTAAAAGTAAAAGGTTAGGTTCAGTTATGAGAAGTTTAGCAAGGTTTATACGAATCTGGTAACCACCAGAAAACGAGAGTGGGTCTTTTTCTAAGTCCTCTTCTACAAAACCAAGACCAAATAGAATCTTTTCAACTTTGTATATGCTAAATTTATCATCTTCAGCTAAAGAGAGAGCAGTTTCATCTCTAAGTGTTTTTTCACTAAACTCAAGATGTTGTTTAAGAGTACCAATTTTGTAATTTTTAGGGATAATTACATCACCAGAATCGGCACTCTCTTCACCTAGTATAATCTTAAAAAGGGTAGATTTCCCACTACCATTTCTACCAACTAAACCAACTCTATTTCCGTGGTTTAATTTGAAATTGAGATTGCTAAAAATCTCTTGATGGGCATAGTTTTTTGAAATATTTAATAGTTGAATCATAATGCTCTTTTTTAGTGTGATTATACACTAGAGTTCTTTCATAGGTTATGAAAGAACTCTACTAAAAAAGTTTTTTATCTGTTTGCTCTGTACTCTTTGTATGAATCTAGAATCCAAGTTGCTAATGTATCTACTTGAGTATCTGTTAAGTTTGGAAAAGATGGCATTTTACTTGACACAAAGTTTTTATATTTACCATGACTACCATTTTTAATAGCATTTGCCATTATCTCTTTAGCATTTTCAGAATCTAGTCTTAAGTTTCTTCTAGCTGTCCCTAAAAATGCTGGAGCAACATCTTTTCTTGCCATTTGATGACAGTTAAAACAACCATTTTCTTTAGCAATCTCTTCACCTGTCTGAGCATAAACGAAAGAGCAAAGTGCTAATCCAACTATAATAATTTTTTTCATATTTTTTCATACCTTAACTTATAATTTAGATAAGTATACTATATATATTTTTAATTAATTATGATTTATTAAATAATATCAAAAAATGATACAATTAGCTTATGGAAACATATCAAAATGAAAAGAAGTGGATTTGGGAAGATGTGAGTTTTCCAAATTTTACTTATGAAAATGTAAATATAGATACTCTAAATTATAAGTTTGGTCAGCTAAATATGGTTGAAAAGTTTATGAACCAAGATGATATAGACACTTTACAACTAGATAGACTTCTAAATGAAGCTCTTTCAACTTCTGCCATTGAGGGTGAAACACTTCAAAGGTCATCTGTTCGTTCATCCATCAACAAAATATTAAAGCTTGGGCTAGAAGATGATTATAGCTATACAAGAGAATCAGATGCCCTCATAGAGGTTTTAGTAGATGCTAAAACAAATAATCAACCATTAACCAAACATAGACTACTACAATGGCATAAAGCACTCTTTCCAAATGGTAACTCAGGACTGAGAGAGATAAATATAGGTAAGTATAGAACTAATGATGAAGATATGAAAATAGTTTCAGGTGCTTGGCATAAAGAGAGAGTTCATTATGTAGCTCCACCATCTAGTGATGTTGAAGATTTGATGGATAGCTTTTTAGAGTGGCTAAATAGTGAAGATAAACTCAATCCTATATATAAGTCTGCTATTGCTCATCTCTACTTTGTACTTATACACCCTTTTGATGATGCTAATGGTAGGATAGCACGGGCAATAACAGACTATGTACTAAGTAAGTCATCTTTAGCAAATGCTAAATTTTACTCTATATCTACAACTGTATATCAAAAAAGAAAAGAGTATTATGAAGTGCTAGACTTTGTATGTAAGCAAACCTCTCAAGATATTACTAAGTGGATGGAGTGGTTTATAGCTCTTTTAGAAGAATCAATAGATACAACACTTATTGAGATAGAGAGTGTAAAAATAAAAGCAAAGTTTTGGGATAAGAATAGAAAAACTAAACTCAACGATAGACAAAAGAAAGTCATTTTAAAAATGCTCTCCTTTTTACCTACTGAGTTTGAGGGTGGAATGAGAGTTAAAAAATATATGGGAATTACCAAAACTACAAGACTTACTGCTAGTAGAGATTTATCTGACTTAGTAGCTAAAGGTGTTATGAAAAGTGAGGGTAAAGGCAGGGGTGTTTTTTATAGTTTAAATTTTAAGAACTAATTATAGGATTAAAAGCCTTTGTACTAATGTTCACAATATCCCCAACTTTTAGATTCTTTTTCTCATCTGAACTCACAACAATCTCAACAAGTTGTTGACCAATAGCTACTATGGCTATATGGATAACATCAACTTTTTTTATCTCTAAAAGTTCCCCCTCAAATGAGAACTTTTGTGAGCCTTTTGTTTTTAGTAACACATTCTTTGGTGTGTTATCATCTACGATTCTTCCATTTTCAAGAACTATGACTCTTTTAGCTAGTTTATAAATCTCACTAGGTTCGTGGCTTACCATAATGGTAGTTGTTCCAAACTCTTTATGTAGAGTAAGAATTTCGTTTTGTAATTTTGTTCTCATAATAGGGTCAAGAGCAGATAGTGGCTCGTCCATAAGTAGTAGTTTTGGTTTGTTCATCATAGCTCTACAAAGGGCAACCCTTTGTTGTTGTCCACCACTTAAACTAGATGGTTTTCTTAAGTTTAATTCACTAAGTTCTGTTATGTTTAAAAGATGTTTTACTAACTCTTTATCTTTGTTTACAAATAGAAGATTCTCCTCTACACTCATATTTGGAAATAGAGCATAATCTTGAAACATAAAACCTATTTTTCTTTTTTGTGGAGGTAAAAAGGTGTTAGAATCTTGCCAAATCTCATCTCCTACAACGATTCTTCCCTGCGATTCTTCCAACCCTGCTAAAACTCTAAGAAAAGTTGTTTTACCACTCCCACTTTTTCCACTAAGAGCTAAAAAACAACCCTCTTCTATGGTAAAGTTTAAAGCTAGATTCATATCTCCATTTGAGCCGTGTAGTTTTTTAGTTATATCTACCTCTATCATTACTCTACAATCTCCCAAAAATGTTCTAAACTCTCAAACCTTACACTGTTTAGTCTGTGTAAAAAGTAGTCTCTTGCCACCTCTTTAGCACCTAAACTTTTTAGATGATTCGTTGGAACTTGACAATCTATAAAGTCATAACCCCATATTTTTAGATGTTTAACAAGTGTAGCAAAAGCAGACTTTGAAGCATCACTAACATCAGCAAACATAGATTCCCCACAAAAAACTTTACCAATAACTAAACCGTAAGCTCCACCAACCAACTTACCATCTAAGTAACACTCAACAGAGTGTGCTACACCCATACTATGAAGAGAATCGTAAGCTTCTACAATCTCTGGTTGAATCCAAGTCCCATCTTGCCCAACTCGTTGTTTCTCTCCACATCTAGTTATAACCTCTTTAAAGTTTGAATCAAACCTATACTCAAACTTTTTCATACTTTTTTTTAAAGATTTGCTAATTTTAAAATCATCTAACTCTAAGATAAGTCTAGGGTCAGGCGACCACCAGATTATAGGTTCATCTTTACCATACCAAGGGAAGATACCACTTTGGTAAGCTTTAACTAGCCTAGATGGTGTTAAGTCACCACCCCAAGCTACGATTCCATCTTCATTCGCACTGTTTGGGTGAGGGAAGTTTAGTTCGTACTTATTTAGTTGAGGAATCATAAGTTAAAACCAACTCTTTTTTAAACTCAACTTTAACCTCTCCACCATTTTTAAGTTTTCCAAAAAGAATCTCATCACTAAGTTTGTTAGTTATGTTGTTTTGAATAAACCTTTTTAAAGGTCTAGCACCCATCTCTGGTGAGTAAGCAGTTTTAGCTATATGTTCAATAGCTTTTTTAGAAACAACAACAGTGATTCTTTTCTTTTTAAGCTCTTTGTTTAGTTCATCTATAAATTTTATAGCTATATCTTTTATATTATCTAAAGAGAGAGATTTAAACTCAATTATAGAATCTAGTCTATTTCTAAACTCAGGTGTAAAGAACGATTTTAAATCCTCATTTTTAGATAGTGAGCTATCTTTGTTAAAGCCCATCACACCTCTTGCTGATGCTCCAATATTTGATGTCATTATAAGAACAACATTTTGAAAGTTTGCTTTGTAGCCATTGTTATCTGTTAGTGTAGCACTATCCATAATTTGTAATAGTATGTTTATAAGGTCTGGGTGAGCTTTTTCTATCTCATCTAAAAGTAAAACAGTGTAGGGGTGTTTTTTTATAGCCTCTGTTAAAACTCCACCTTGTTCATAACCAACATAACCAGCAGGAGCTCCAACAAGTGTACTTATAGTATGTTTCTCCATATATTCACTCATATCGAATCGTTCATAGTTAATGTTTAGAACCTCACTAAGAGCAATAGCTAGTTCAGTTTTTCCAACACCTGTTGAACCAGAAAATAAAAATGAAGCTATTGGTTTGTTTTTAGGTGTCAATCCAGCTTTTGAGATTTTTATGGCTTTAGTAACTTCCATCACGGCATCATCTTGCCCTATAACTTTTTTACTTAACTCCATATCTAGATTCTTTAAAGATAGTGTTTCATCTTTTTTTATCTTAGTGTTTGAAATTCCAACAATAGATGAGATTGTTCTCTCTATATCTAGTGCTGTTACTTTTTTACTTTTTTTATTTTTTAGGTGAAAAAATGATGCTGTTTCATCTATGAGGTCTATCGCTTTATCTGGTAAAAATCTATCTGTAATGTATCTTTTAGATAACTCTATGGCAGTTTTTAGGGCTTTGTCTGTGTATTTTATGTTGTGGTGAGATTCGTAACTATTTTTTAACCCTTTTAGAATCTTGTAGGTTGTTTTTTCTGATGGTTCATCCACTGTAACCTTAGAGAATCTTCTACTTAAAGCTTTATCTTTTTCAAACCCATTTCTATACTCAGCATAGGTTGTAGCACCCATACATTTTAACTCACCAGATGCTAACATAGGTTTTAGTTGGTTTGCTGCGTCCATAGTTCCACTTGTAGCACCAGCACCAATGAGAGTATGAATCTCATCTATAAAAAGTATGGCATTTGGAATCGACTTAACCTCGTCTATAACACCTTTTAATCTTTTCTCAAAATCACCTCTGTATTTTGTTCCAGCTAGTAAGGCACTCATATCTAAAGCAAAAAGTTTAGAATCTTCTATAATTTTAGGGATATTTTTTGAAACTATGTTTAGAGCCAACCCCTCTGCTATGGCTGTTTTACCAACACCAGCCTCACCAACTAAGATGGGGTTGTTTTTCTTTCTTCTACAAAGAATCTGTATAACTCTTTGAATCTCTTTATCTCTCCCTATAACTGGGTCAATTTTTCCATCTCTAGCTTTTTGAAGTAGGTTTATGGAGTATTTATCTAAGAAGCTATCATCTTGTTTTGTTGGTAACTCCTCATCTGGATGTGAAATAATCTCTAAAATATCTAATCGAGAGATTTGGTACTCATTTAAAAGCATATATGAAAAACTGTTTGTTTCCTCATACATAGATACTAAAAAATCCCCTATATTCGCATTTTGTTGCCCAGATGATTGTATGTGAACTACCATATTGTCAATAAGGCGAGTTAATGCTAAAGTTTGAGATATATCGTAATCCCCATCAACAGGGATAGAATCGTAACTATCTTTTATGTAGTTTAGTATGTCACTTTTCATATTTTCAATATCGCCACCACAAGCAAAGATGATGTTTGAACCCTCTTGGGAGTTTAGTAGTGATAAAAAGATATGCTCTATTGTTAAGTATTCGTGTCTCTCATTTTTCGCAAACAGTATAGAATCTTGAAAAACTTTGTTTAGGTTTTGGCTTATCAACTCTACTCCTCTTCCATTGTAGCTTTTAGTGGGTGTCCACTCTCTTGAGCTTTGTTAAGAACCTGAGCAACTTTTGTTTCGGCTATCTCATGAGTGTAGATTCCACATAACCCTTTATCCTTTTTATGAACCTCTAACATTATAGCTTCTGCTTCCTCATAAGATTTATGAAATATAGAGATTAAAACATCTACCACAAAGTCCATAGTTGTATAGTCGTCATTTAAAATAAAAACCTTGTACTTTTTAGGGTACTTTAGTAAAACTTCTGAATCTAAATCGTGTTTTGTGCTTGATGACATATTTTTTCCTACTTTTTTGTTTTAAAATGAGCTTTAAACTCTTTGGTGCTTTGAGGTTTTACAGTTATGTTAAATGTAACTAAATTACCTTTTGTGAATCTATAATTTTCATCACTACTAACTTTACTTCCACTATTTTTGTTAAATGGTACTAGAATCTCTACATTTTTCTCTTTGTCGGAACTGTTTTTTATGCTGTATTTTATATCTACATCAAGATTCCAAGTTCCATCGTCATAATTTAGCATTGTTTCTTTAACTTTTACATCAAAATTTTTACCAAGTTTTAGTTTTATGGTTGTGCTTTTTGGAGTGTGTGGGATTGAACTTTCACCTAAAAGTATGTTTGTTTTTTCTAACTTAGAGTATGTTCTAACAACACCTTTTGGTAGAGGGTACTCTAAACCTTTTAGTGTTATGTACTGAGTAACATTGTGTTGTATCTCCCCTCTAAAATAGTTAGGGTTGTTCATTCTTGAACTATACTCCCTTTTTATATCAAGATTCTTTTGAGATATAAACTTTAGTTGTGTTTTTTCATTGTTTGCTAAAGTTACTTTAAATGGAACAGTATAAAAGTGGTAACCTTCGTGAGCTTGTTGTGAGATATTAGGGGAAGAATCTGCCACTCTTAACATCTTTACCATCTCCCTTTGAACTCTATGCTCCCTTACTCTGTTTATATCTCCAGCCAATAGGTAAAGATTCGTATCTTTAAAAGCTTTTCCCGAGTTGTTATCTATGGTTATCCAACCACTTAACTCTGCTTTTTCTTTTGTTAGATTTAGTATGTAGTTACTTCTCCATTTAATCCTGTTTATGAGGTAGTCTATACTCATATCTGCTTGAATCTCAGAATCTGTTTTAACATTCCAAACTAAAGATGGTTTAGTTATAAGCTCATCAGGTATAGTTTTAAAAATGATGTTTTTGTTCTCAACACTTATGATGAGGTTATCTTTTGTTTTAACAATAGATGATGTTCCATCATTTGAGAGAAGAATCGCCTCAATAGTTTGAAAATTTTGAGCATTGTCTTTTACTCTAACATCTATGGTTTTACCAATGTGGGCATTTAGTAGTTTTTGTTTTGTGAGTTTGTCATAACGGTATTGTTGTGAAAAAAGTGATACATTAGTTGGTAGGTTAATGTTTACAGAATCTATGTTAATGCTACTAGCAACACCCTCGTAGATAATCTCGTTGTCATCTTCGGCTAAATTAAGTTCCCTTTGTTCGTGAACTAAACCGATGTTTGAGTAAACAACTAAAGAGTTATTTTTACTATTTTGGTCAATAGTAACACCAAATAAAGTGCTTGATGTAACTAAAGATGATATAATTGCCCCATATAAAATTTTCATAACTCACTCCTTATTAGATTATAATACACTATCAAAAAAAATAGAGAGTTAATTTAGTAGAAAATTCAAGGAAACAGATGGTTTATCTAGTAGAACATTTTTACTCTATTCAAGGTGAAGGAAAGTATGTTGGTTCTCCATCAGTTTTTTTCCGTTTTGGTGGGTGTAATATGAAGTGTGAGGGTTTTGGGTGTGAAGAGATTGCACAAGATGGCACTAAAGTTTTAGGTTGTGATACGGTTTATGCTGTAAATAAAGAGCATTTTTCCCATAACTGGATTCCCATAACAAAAGTTGAAGAGCTTTTAACTGTTTTAGAGCAGTATGAGTTACCACAAAACAAAGTAGACATAGTTTTAACAGGTGGTGAACCTCTAATCTATGCTAATGATGAGGTTTTTGTAAGATTCTTAGAGGTTTTACACAAAAGAGGTCATCTTATAACATTTGAAACTAATGGCTCTTTAGATGTTGATTTTAAAAAGTACCCTATCTATAAAGAGTGTGTATTTGCTTTGTCTGTTAAATTATCTAATTCAAATGAACCACTAAGAAAAAGAATCAAAGGTGATGTTATCTACTCAATAGCTTCAAATGCTAAAGATTCTTTTTTCAAGTTCTCCATAGATGCGAACTCTATAAATTTAGGTTTAGAAGATGAGATAGAGGCTATAACTCTACATTCTCCAACTACAAAAGTTTATTGTATGCCTTTAGGTGGGGATAAAGAGGAGGTTGAGTCAAACACTGAACCTCTCATAGAGTTTTGTAAAGCTAAAGGGTATAACTTTAGCGATAGACTTCACATAAGAATTTGGGATAAAAATAAAGGGGTTTAGAGATATTGAAAATCTATGTCACAAGTTTTGTTAGTTCTAATCAATAGTTTATATTTTCCTTTTAAAAGCTCTTTGTTAAATTGAGTAGGAGAATACCCTGTATGAATTTTTTGATTGTCATTTGTCAATAGTTTTACCTTAGCACAAAATGAAGGTTTCATCCCAAGATTTACAAAACCATCTCTACTTGTTTCAAAAGTTCTAACATACTCTTTTGTTGTATGTTGAAATCTTGTTGTTCCACGCATAATTTTAATAAAAGATGTTTGATTCGATTTATTAGTTATATTTGACATATTATCAATTATTTTATGATTGTTAAAAGAGATAATAAATCTCATTGTAATATTACTATTTGGAGCTATAAATTTAGTATGTTTAATAGATTTTTTAGTAAGTTTATCTATTTTACGGTTATTACTTCTTCTAAGAAATTTAAAATTTTCTATTTTTCCATTTGGTTTTAACTCAAAAGATATAACATTTTTCTCTTTTACAGAATTTGGTTTAAAATAGCTAAAATTTTTGTTTAACTCTTTAGATAAATTTTTAATATTATCTTCTTGATTATCAAGTATGTAATCTTTTTGATTTTCCGTAAGTTTCACATCTTTATATAGAGCTTTAAAGTTTTGTTGAATGTTGATGTTACCATATAAATTTACTAACATTAATATTAAGAGAAATATTTTTTTCATTTTTAGATACCTGTATGATTAAGAATTTTAAATTATTAAGAACATTTAAGTGTTATAATGATTTTATTTTAAGTAGCATTATAAAAGATATTTTTTAAAAAGTAAATATAAAGATAGTTTAAAGAAGTGGTGGACCCTCAGAGATTCGAACTCTGGGAGGTGTGACCCTCGCCGGTTTTCAAGACCGGTGCATTCGACCAACTCTGCCAAAGATCCACATTTTGTATTGATAAGTTTTATAAAGTAAAACTGGAGGTGCCACCCAGATTTGAACTGGGGATAGCAGCTTTGCAGGCTGCGGCCTTACCACTTGGCGATGGCACCAGTTATCTTTCATATCAATGGTGCCCGGGGCCGGACTCGAACCGGCACAGTATTGCTACCGGGGGATTTTAAGTCCCCTGCGTCTACCAATTTCGCCACCCGGGCATAATGAATGAATTCACAGTTTACAATAATAAAGTTATGGAGCGGGAGACGAGGTTCGAACTCGCGACCCCAACCTTGGCAAGGTTATGCTCTACCACTGAGCTACTCCCGCATTCCATTTCTCTTAACCGTTGGCTAAGTAGGTCGGAATTATAGCAGGAGAAAAATCATTTGTAAAGGGTTTTTCAAAGAAATTTTAAAATTTATAAAAAAAGATGATATAATCTTTTTTATAATTTAAGTATGCAAACTATATAAAGGTTTTTTTATGAGAAGTGATATTATTAAAAAAGGTTTCGACAAAGCACCTCACCGTTCTTTACTTAGAGCAACTGGTTTAAAAGATGAAGATTTTGATAAACCATTTATTGGGATAGCAAATAGCTATATTGACATTATCCCTGGGCATTTTTTCCTACATGAGTATGGTGAGATTGTAAAAGAGGCTATCCGTGAAGCTGGTGGTGTTCCATTTGTTTTCAATACTATTGGTGTTGATGATGGAATTGCTATGGGTCATGAGGGGATGTTATATTCTCTTCCATCTCGTGAACTTATAGCAGATTCTATGGAAACTGTTATGAATGCTCATGCTCTTGATGCTATGATTTGTATCCCTAACTGTGACAAAATTGTTCCCGGTATGATTATGGGAGCATTAAGAATCAATGTTCCAACTGTTTTTGTTTCAGGTGGTCCAATGGCTGCTGGTCATAAAAAAGATGGTACTGCCATAGATTTAGCAACTGCATTTGAAGCTGTTGGGCAACATGCAGAGGGTAATATGAGTGATGAAGAGCTTTACGACATTGAGTGTAATGCTTGTCCATCTGGTGGTTCATGTTCAGGTATGTTTACAGCAAACTCTATGAATACTCTTTGTGAAGCTATGGGTATAGCACTTCCAGGTAATGGAACTGTTTTAGCTATGACTCCTGAGAGAATTGAGATGGTTAAAAAAGCAGCGAAGAGAATTGTAGAGATGGCTAGGGCTGATGACTCTAAGTACAACCTTCGTAATGTTTTAAATGAGAAAGCTGTTCATAATGCTTTTGTTGTAGATATGGCAATGGGTGGAAGCTCAAACACTGTTTTACATATGTTAGCTATTGCTAAAGAAGCAGAGGTTGATTTTCCAATAGAAAAAATCAATGAGATAGCAGATAAAGTAGCACATATTGCTAAAATATCTCCATCACTTACAACTGTTCATATGGCAGATATTGACAAAGCTGGTGGAGTTAATGCTGTTATGAAAGAGGTAAGCCGTAGAGGAGGTCTTCTTTATCTTGATAACCCAACTGTAACTGGTGAGACTATTGGTGAGAGAATTAAAGATGCTAACATTTTAGATGAAGCTATTATCCATACAAATGAAAATGCTTATTCTCAAGTTGGTGGTTTATCTATATTATTTGGTAATTTAGCTTTAGAGGGTGCAGTTGTTAAAACTGCTGGAATTGCTCCAAATATGAGACAATTCAAAGGAACAGCTGTTTGTTTTAACTCTCAGCCAGAAGCTATTAAAGGAATTATGGGTCATAAAGTTAAAGCTGGTGATGTTGTAGTTATCCGTTATGAGGGTCCAAAAGGTGGTCCAGGTATGCAAGAGATGCTTGCTCCTACTGCACTTATTCAAGGTATGGGTCTTGGTGAATCTGTGGCTCTCATAACTGATGGTCGTTTCTCTGGGGCTACGAAAGGTGCTTCTATTGGTCATGTTTCTCCTGAAGCTGCTGAGGGTGGACTTATTGCTTTTATAGAGGATGGTGATGAGATAGAGTTAGATACTGATGCTCACCTTTTACAGTTAAATGTTAGTGAAGATGTTTTAGCTGAGAGAAAATCTAAATGGACACCTTACAAAAATGAGGTTAAATCTAAATGGTTAAAAAGATACCAACTTCTAGTATCAAATGCTTCTAATGGAGCAGTTTTAAAAACTGAACTTTAGGTTTTAAAATTGATATGACTTTTATGTCATATCAATTCTTTAAACTAAATTAGAAGATTTTTTAAATCTTCTTTAGCATCACCTGTATAGTGTAAATCAAATGTATCTACTAAGAAGTTAGTTACATCATCATTTAAAAATTCTGGAGCTTTTGGTCCAAGGTAAATATTTTTAATCCCTAAACTAAATAAAGCAAGTAAAATAATTATAGCTTTTTGCTCCATCCAACTAAGAACAATAGAAACTGGTAAATCATTTATAGGTACATTTAAAGCAGAACTTACAGCTTTAGCAATCTCAACAGCACCATTAGAATCGTTACATTGACCTAAATCTAAATAACGAGGAATCTCTGTCCCTTCAATATTTCCAAAATCAATATCGTTAAATCTAAATTTACCACAAGATGAAGTGATGATAACACAATCTTTAGGAAGATTCTCAGCCATCTCTCTATAATAGTTTCCTGCTTTACCTGGAGCATCACAACCAGCAATTACAAAGAACTGCTTAATTTTACCACTTCCAATAGCTTCTAAAATTTGAGGAGCTAAAGTCAATATAGTTTTATAGTGATGACCTGTTGTAAGTGTTAAATCATCATTCATATCAGTATCTTCACAAGCTAAAGTTGTTTCAATTAACTCTGTAAAATCAAACCCTTCAATCTTTTTAGCACCCTCAATACCTACAATTTTATAAGTAAATACTCTATCTAAATAATCAGCATCTTTTTTAGGTGGAACAATACAGTTAGTATTTACAACAAATGTACCTTTAAATCTTTTCATCAGTTTTACTTGGTCAAACCATGCTTTACCAACATTACCTTTTAGGTGTTTATATTTTCTAAGTTCAGGGTAACCATGAGCTGGTAACATCTCTGAGTGAGTATAAACATTTATACCTTTACCCTCTGTTGCTTTTAGTAACTCTTCAAACATCTCTAAGTTGTGACCACTAACTAAGATAGCTTTACCCTCAACAACATTTTGAGAAATTTTAACTGGAGTTGGGATTCCGAACTTACCTGTATGAGCATTTGAAAGTTTATCCATAACTTCAACACCAGCACTTCCAACTTTCATAAGTTGTTTGATGTGGTCATCAAAGTTAAAGTTTACATTTGTAAGTGTAAAGTAAAGAGTTTCACTCATAACATCATCAACATTTTTAGTCTCAGTTGGAGCTAACTCATTTAAATGCTCTCTATAAGCAGCAAGACCTTTTAAACCATAAATCATAGTATCTTGAAGATTTGCTAGATTTTCATCTTTACCACAAGTTCCTACACTTTGACCAGCACTACCACAACCATTTGGCATACTCATTTCACATTGATTACAAAACATACTCATATTTTTCTCTTTTATTTTAATTTTGTGAAAGTCTACCTTAAAGTAGAGATTAAATCATTTACATATGTTAAGAGAACTCTTTTTTTAGTAAATTTTTATCTAAAATGTGATTATTTAATGAAATAAGTCCTTTTTCTCTAAATTTTTTTAAGATTCTTGAAAATGTAACAGCAGTTATATTTAATTTATTTGCGATTATGTGGTGTTTATTATTTAGAAATTGCTCTTCATTTTCATATATAAATTTTGCAATTCTTTGTGTAGCATCCATTATCATATTTTCAGAGATAAGCTTTTCAAGTGTTAAAACTTTATTAGATATTGATTCAATTATATTTGAGGCTATAGATGGATGGTACAATAGGCTTGTTTCAAATTTTTTATAATTTATAATTAAAACAATAGAATCCTCAAATGCTTTTGCTGAAGCTGGGAATTTTATATGATTATAGTTAGATACTTCTGCTATAAATGAAAATGGTAAAAATTGTTTTAAAATTATCTCTTTACCTTTGGTATCTGTTTTAAATATATCTATTTTCCCATCTATTAATATATGTAAATTAAAACTTTCATCACCTTCATAAAATATTATTTGATTTTTTACATATTTTTTTAGTGTAGATATTTGTTTTAGTTGTTTTAATTCATCAGAAGTAATTTTAGAGAATATAGGGATAGATTGCAATAATTTTAAAGTTAATTTTGTCATATACCATTATACAATTTTTTTATAACTTATTTATACTCTTATATATTTCATCACTCTTAAAGTGAATTTTAAGTATCATAGCTATAAAAATTGACCTAGGATTTTATAAATTGAACGCAATAGCAATAAAACATAATGACAAAATTATTGATTTACAAACTGCTGAAGAGTTAGGTTTTGAGGGTGAACAGATTCATCTTGATAACTCTGAAGATTCCCTAGAGGTTCTTCGCCACTCAACAGCTCACCTAATGGCTCAGGCTATTAAGTCTTTATATCCAGATGCTAAATTTTATGTAGGACCAACTGTAAAAGAGGGTTTTTACTATGATTTTAAAACAGAATCTGAGATTGGTGAGGGTGACCTTAAAAAGATTGAAAAACAGATGCTTTCATTTGCTAAGAAAAAGTATAAGATAGAAAAGTACTCTATTTCTATGGATGAAGCAAAAGAGAAATTTAAAGATGACCATTTAAAACTTGCTGTAATGGATAGAATTCCTGATGAAACAGTTTCTATCTATAAGCAAGGTGAGTTTGAAGACCTTTGTCGTGGTCCACACCTTCCATCTATTGGGCTTATCAGATACTTTAAACTTTTAAAAATTGCTGGGGCTTACCTTGGTGGTAATTCTAAAAATGAGATGCTAACTCGTATATATGGTATAGCATTTGCAGATAAAGAATCTTTAAAAGCACATATGGATATGTTAAGAGAAGCTGAAAAAAGAGACCACAGAAAACTTGGTAATGAGATGAAACTTTTCACTTTCCGTGAAGAGGTAGGAGCAGGTTTTCCTATCTGGTTACCAGCTGGTGGTCGTCTAAGAGCAAGATTAGAATCTTTACTTTTCAAAGCTCACCGTAAAAGAGGTTATGAGCCTGTTCGTGGTCCTGAAATGTTAAGAAGTGATTTATGGAAAACATCTGGACATTACCAAAACTATGGTGAAAATATGTATTTCACAAACATAGATGAGCTAGAATTTGGTGTAAAACCGATGAACTGTGTTGGTCACATTAAAGTTTATGAAGATGAGTTACACTCTTATAGAGATTTACCAATTAAATATTTTGAATATGGTGTTGTTCACCGTCACGAGATGACAGGTGCTTTACATGGTCTTTTTAGAGTTCGTGAATTTACTCAAGATGATGCGCACATATTTTGTACAACTGACCAAATTGAAGAGCAGATTATAGAGGTTGTTGATTTTGTAGATAAAATTATGTCAACTTTTGAATTTGATTATAAGATGATGATAAGTACAAAACCTGAAAAAGCTGTTGGTGATGATGCTGTTTGGGATATTTCAACTCAAGCCCTTAAAAATGCTATGGATAAAAATTCACTTCCTTATGAGATAGATGAGGGTGGTGGAGCTTTTTATGGTCCAAAAATTGATATCAAGATTACAGATGCCATTGGTCGTGAGTGGCAATGTGGAACAATTCAATTAGATTTCAATCTTCCACAAAGATTTGAACTTGAATACAATGGTGAGGGTAATGAAAAAATTCAACCTGTAATGATTCACCGTGCGATTCTTGGTTCATTTGAGAGATTTATTGGAATCTTAACTGAGCATTATGCTGGTGAGTTCCCAATGTTTATTGCTCCTACACAAGTAGCAATTGTTCCAGTAGCTGAGACACATAAAGAATATGCTAAGGTTTTATCAGATAAACTTATTGACATTAATGCTGATAGTGAAATCTATGGTAAAAATGATTCTTTAAATAAAAGAATCAGAACAGCAGAAAAAACTCGTGTTCCTATGATAGTTGTTATTGGCGATGAAGAGATTGCTAACAAAACAGTAGCGATTAGAGATAGAAGAACAAGAGAACAGTATAATTTAAGTGAAGATGATTTTCTTAAACTTATACAAACTAAAATAAATGAGGTAAATTTTTGAGTAAAAAAAACCGTGTAATAATGAACGATGATATTCGTGCAACAGAGTTAAGATGTAATGTAGATGGGGGAGAATCTTTAGGGATTATCTCTTTTGATGAAGCTATGGAAAAAGCTAATGAGTTAGAGTTAGATTTAGTTCTTATCGCTCCAGATGCAAAGCCTCCAGTTGC
>Ga0256824_10000305_pt1 | contig 18370 bp, 11 predicted proteins | sample CV67metaG_FD_191570 | JGI IMG/M metagenome (GOLD analysis project Ga0256824, IMG submission 191570) | Hydrothermal vent microbial communities from East Pacific Rise, Pacific Ocean - CV67 | ecosystem: Environmental > Aquatic > Marine > Hydrothermal vents | place: Pacific Ocean: East Pacific Rise...
TTTAAGATATTTAACCCTGCTTGAAACTCTTTTTCTTCTCCATGCAACACATAATCGTAATCAGGTGCTAAAGGTGAAGAATCAAATGCTGACACAAATATTGCTTTTGGCGAATCAGTAGGCTTAGCGATAACATCACATGGTCTCATTTTAATAAATGGCCACAATCCTGATGCTAAAACGTGAGCTTTAACTTCTTCTGCTGACATTGATTCTGGATTTTTAGTTCCAAAGTCCTTGTAATCAATAGTTGAATCTGCTTGAATTAATACTTCAAGAATTTTACGTTTTGCTCCTCTCACCACTTCCTTTATTGTACCAGAAACGGGTGATAAAAACTTAACATCTTCTTGATACTTGTTGAAGAAAATAACATCACCGGCTTTCACCTTGTCACCTGCTTTAACAACCATCTTTGGCGTTACACCATGGAAATCAGTTGGTTTGATAGCAAATAAATCAGCTTGAGCAACAGAGTCTTTTACTTTGTCGGCAACACCTACTAGTTTGATATTCAAACCTTTCCTTAACTTGACAGTCTTAGACATATCTATTTTAGAATTTAGTTTTAAGTGGCAAATGTAAAAATACTGCACGCAAAATCATAGTGTTATGTGACCTTAATCACAGTTTAGAATCATTCTAAATAATGAAGTTGATTAGTAAAGGTAACTTGTCTATTAAATATTGAATAATGTAGACAATTCACTTAAACACTTTACTTGTACTAATTCTTTTTTAGAGTATTGATTTTCAGGATTAAACCATATTGCTTTCATCCCTGCTTTTAACCCTCCAATAACATCTGCTTCATAACTATCACCAATCATTACTGATTCGTTTGGAGTAGCATCAGCTAATTGCATTGCTAAATTGAATACGTCTTTATGTGGCTTTTTGTGACCTGTCTCTTCAGAGCAAACGACTACATCAAAATATTGCTTTAGATTGGACTCACGGAGCTTTACATGCTGAACTTCTACAAAACCATTAGTAATGATATGTAATTTATACTTTGATTTCAACTTTGTTAGCACTTCATGTGTATTGGGAAATAAATTAGTTTTAAAAGGGCTTGTAGTAATATACAATTCACTCATTTTATTTCCCATTTCCTGTACATCTTCAATTTTAAAAAATGCCAAAACATCTTTAAAACGCCCATCTCGAACTTGTTCTTTTGTGACTTTGTTCTGTCTGTATAAATTCCAATACCGTTGATTGATTTCTTTATATTTTTTTAAAAACCGATCAAATGATTTAATAGATTTTCCTAATTCTAATTCAGCAAATATATCGACTAATGCTTGATGAGAATTTTTATCAAAATCCCAAAGGGTATGGTCTAAGTCGAAAAAGATATGCTTAATGTTATCCATTGATGTGTAAAATAAATAATGAGGTAAGTGTTCCGTACAGAGCTGTAAATAATAACATTAATGGAAAAGTAATTTTACGTTTACCATAAAACTTAGCACATACTATTGATCCACCAGGAATACTTAAAAAATGTGGTGCCAAGAAAGTTATTGCGTATATCCCTAATCGTTGCTTTATTTTAATTAAGGTTTTATTTATTCGTGTAAATTTCTTTTTTTCAATAAATAATTTGCCTTCTGCTAATGCTTTATTTCGCAAAAACATTCTTTTTTTAATGGCACGTTTAATAAAAAAGTCACTTGAGTAATAAAATATTGACATACAGAATACTGCACCTAAATAACCTGGTACAAAAAGGTTAAAAAAGGTTAATTCAATTTCATCAACTTTTAAAATATGAAAGAACGCTAACCAATTAATAAATAAATACTTGAAAGTTCCAAGCCCGAAATATGTAGCATAAAATAGTAGTTTCATTTTTAAGATTTTTCACCAAAAGATAAATCACCTGCATCACCTAATCCTGGAACTATATATGATTGAGCTGTTAATTCTGAATCAATTGCACCTACCCAAAGCTCAGTATTTCTTGGCATTTTTGACATCACAAAATCAACTGCTTCTTGACTTGCAATTGCAACTACTAAATGTATTTTTTTTGGACTACCTTTTTGTAATAATGAATTATACACAGCTATCATAGATTGACCTGTTGCTAACATAGGATCTGCTAAAATTAATGTTTTACCATCTAAATTAGGACTAGCCATATATTCTACATGGATTTCAAACTCACCACTTTTATGGTGTTTTCTATATGCTGAAATGAATGAATTTTCAGCTTTATCAAATGTATTTAACAATCCTTGGTGTAATGGTAAACCAGCTCTTAAAATTGATGCTATTACAGGTTGACTTTCTAATAATTCAGTATTATCTGTACCTAAAGGTGTTGTGATTTCAGTTTTAGAATATATTAATTTTTTACTTAATTCATACCCTAACACCTCTCCTATTCTTTCCATATTCCTACGGAATCTCATGGAATCTTTTTGAATATTTTCATCTCTTATCTCTGCTATGAAATGATTAAATATCGAGTTACTTTCGCTTAAATTATGAATCATAACTGTAGGTTTTGTTTAAAACAAAGTTAATCAATTAAAACTACGAAAAAATAATAAATTAGTTTTTAGTGACTTTTTTAGCAGTTGTTAAGGTTTTAATATAATAAATACCCTTTGCTAAGTTTGATAAGTCAATAACGATTGAAGTATTATTATTTGAAACAATAGATGTTAGATTTGTCACAATCTGTCCATTACTATTGAAAATTTGTATCTGTTCTAATTCATTTACATCTCCCGTTATAGTAATTTGTCCATTTGTTGGGTTTGGATGAATATTAATTATAGTTGAATTGAAAATTACTTTTTGAATTTCAGAATAATTATAACCACCATCAAAATCAGTCTGTTTTAATCTATAATAAGAAATGTTTGTTAATGGTGAATAATCAGTATGTAAGTAGTTAATTGGGTGACTTGAATTACCGGCACCTTCAGTTCTATTGATTTTCTTCCAATCTATTCCATTAGAACTTCTTTCTATTGTAAAATAATCATTATTTGTTTCTGATTCTGTTTTCCAAGTTAAATCAACTGAGTTAATATTTTTAGTAGCTGTAAAATTTGTTAAATCTACGGGTAACAAAAACCCTGTTCTTGGATGAATAACAAAATGAGAAAAAGAAGGCACATCAATTTCTACATATAATATATTAGAAGAGGTTGTTATTCCGCCGGGAATTGTACCATGTGAAGTAGGTGTGTGCAAACTCATTGCACCTGTAAAAGCCATGGTGTTATTATGGTATTTAGTCACGTCTAAATCACCTGTTGTTAAAACTGTTCCCCATGCTGTTGATAAAGCATTCAATTCAGTTTGTGTAAAGTATAATCTAACTTTCGCCGCTTCATTAACTGTAGGTTCTATTCCAAATCTTCTTTGTAAATAAGGTTCACCATTAATAAATTGCACGATTGGATCAATTTCAATTTTTGTCACTGTACTTCCTAATCCTGCTCCAGCAGCATTATCGAAAACAGATACTAAAGGTCTTTGAGTTCCATTTTGATTTTCATGAAAATGGATAAAATTAGCTTCATTATTTAAGTTACAAGCTGCAGAATCATTATGATTTGCAATTGGTGAAGGATCTGGAATATAAACCCATTGGTTACCATCAATTAAAGTACCTGCAACATCAATCCCACAATTATCACCACTAAATGCAGTAATAATATATTCTGTATCAACTAAAGGCAATACTGAAAAAGTATAATGTGTAGAATCATTAGGAACTACAACAGTTGTTAATGAAGCCCCGTTAGTTGTGTAGGTAATTTTATATGGCCCTGAACCTGTCAAGTTCCATACAACATCAGTTGAAGTACCTGCACAAACAAATTGGTCTGGATCTGCTTCTATAAATGGCGCGTGAAAAACAGGCCTATTAAATTCCCAAATTCCTGATGAAGAAATATCATTACTATTAATACCTACAAAATATCTGAATACTGGATCGTTTGAACTACCAAAATTATCCTCTACAGATAAATAATCAAAACAAAAAGATGACATTGATGTACTACCATTGGTAGCTTTATGAAAAGTAGCAAAAGAACCTGTCTGGGTTGATTTAATTGCAATTTCATTACCTGCGGTTCCACTTGAGATCAACACGCCATCTGGAGCATTAAGCGTTTGTATTGAACCTGACTCTATTTTATATACATTATTTGGTGTAAACTCAAGCGTGTCATAAAAATTATTTCCATAAATTCTACCTGAACCATAAAACTTCATATACTGCGTTTTCCAATTTGTTGTCAACAATACAGGTGATGGTGCAACAGCACTTGAAACATTAGTAAAATTAACATAATAAAAATCTAAAGCTGAAGATTTTATGGTTGGTTGAGCAGCAGACGTAAAGTTAATTATTGATGTACCAGCATTAAATGTTAAATTTGTTGTATTCGTAGTGTTCCATGTATAAATATTTGATGGAGAAGTTGAATTCACAAAAGTACCTCCACTATTAACATTGAAGATTGAATTAGATAGATTAAGTGTACGGTTGTTACTATTATTACTATTGAATTTTCCACACTCTAAAATTTGACCATTAGTATTAAGTATACCCGAGTTTAAAAATAAATCTTTATTAGTTTTTAATGTGTTATTTTGCAAAGTCCATGTTCCAATAGGATTTGAAAAATTAATGTTGGCCCCAATAATTGCCCCGCCAAAATCAATAGTCTCTCCAGTAGCATTACTTGAAATAAAGTTCGTAGTACCAGAAAAAGTAACTGGGTTTAATGTTCCGTCTGAAGTAACAGAACCTGCTATGTTTAATGTTCCTGAATTTGTTAAAATGTTATTTGCACCAATTGCTGTGATGTTATGACAAGATACAGCTACAGGGATTGAAACAGAGGATGTAGAAGTTCCATTAAAACTCATATTATCGAAAACAATATCATCTGTTGATGTAGGAATACACCCTGGTGTACCTTCAATATTAGCTTGAATATTTGTCCAATAACCAGCCATAGAACTCCAATCTCCATCATAATTACAAGTACCTGATGCACATGATCCAGATAATGCTCTCCAATAATAAGTTTGTGTCGCTAAAACAGGAAATGTAATATTTGAATTGTTACCTGCATCAACACTATTTGTCGCTGTTATTGCACCAACTGAGTGCATATCTGAAATTGTACAATAATCTAAAGTTGTAGTACCTGTAATATTAATATCAAATGAAGCTCCATTAATTCCACTAATAGTTATATTATCAGAACAGTTACCATTTCCAATTAAGTCTCCACTAAGTATAATTGGCACTTCAACACCAAACTCATAAGTTTCACCTGCATTAAGTGTTAAATCCCCTCCAATTTCTAATTTAGCAAGGTTATCATCTACTAAAACACTTCCATATTCACCATAAAAAGTAGCAGAACCGTTAAGTGTTACATCTCCTAAATAAACAATATTATTGGTAGCTGAAGAATATGACAAACTTAAATACTGATCTATTTTTAAAGTAGTGTTTGGTGATTGTAATGTAAAATTAGGGAATATCAAATTCGGTCCCCAGCCGTCAATTAATGTTATTGAAGAAGTGTTTGTAAAAACAACATGAGAAGCTGTGTTGTAAACAGTTGTTCCTTGGTTTCCTGATGAATTCCAAGGAACACTACTTGAAAGTGATATTGTTGATCCAGAAAAATTTTGACTTCCTGATCTAAAAATAATACCAACCCCTGTTAAATCATGTCCATTTGTATTAAAAACATCTTGTGTATATAAATAAATATAATTAAAAGATAAATCATCAAGTAAACTATATTCTGTATTTAATTGAAATATACAAGTTGCAGGTAATGTAATTCCGTTTGAAAGTATTGTGTTTGCTGTAATTCCATAAAACTCCCAATTACCAGTGCAAGCCATTTGAATATCAGCATCTAATATTAAATCACCATAAACCTTAAGAATACTACCTCCCGAAAAATTGGCTGCAGCCGTTATTGACCAAGTCTGATTATTACATGAAGAAGTTTGATCAATTATAACATTAGCTCCATTTGCTAAAGATGCTGTAAAAAAGACATTATCTGTTGACATTGGCGCACAATCAACAGCAGTTAACAAAGGTGATCCACTTGGGTCTGTTGCCCAATTTCCCGGCTCGCTCCAGTTATTATTTATGCCTCCAACCCAATATAAGTCTCTTGATATAGGGACTAAAACATTCCAACCTGTTGTTGTACCAATACCATTTCCAAAAACCGTATGGGAACCTGAAGGGTCTATACATTTTAAATTATTTATTGTAAAACCATTCATTGGATCAGCAGTTACCAAAGCAGGTAAAGATAGTACTCTATTGTATTCGCTTTTAAATATTGTTGGATCACAAGAGTTTCCACTAACTATTAAATCAGTGTTAATCGTCTGGTTATAAAAGAAATTATGGGTTCTGGAAATACTATTAATTTTCAAAACATTAAATGTATGTTCATGGTGAAAATATAAATTACCACTTACTTCTAAAGTATCAATTATCGCTATTGATGGACCAAAATGATCATAGAATTGTCCTGGTTGTAAATGTTTTATAACATTGTATATGATCCCTCCCAACCTAATAAATACAGAATAATTTGTAAATTCAATAATTGAAGCTCCTGCATTAAAGTTTAATTCTGAGGAGGTAGTCCCACGACATTCCCAACCAGCATAAGGTGCATTTGTTGTGTTATATGGATATCTATCATGCGCAGTAGAGCCTGTACCTGAAACTGTAACTTTAGAATTATTCAAATCAATTCTACGATTAGTACTCGTTCCTCCTGTTTGGACATCAGAATCAAAAGTAACCATATTAATGTCGTGTGAGTTTGCACCATCAGAGGTACTTAAAAAACCAAAAACAAAATTCATTGACCCCATAGTTAAATCATCTTGCAACGACCATTCGCCCCCAATGCCATCAAATTGAATAGCTCCCATTGTATGTCCTGCAGTTTGAATTGTATGCCCTGCAGTTGTAGATTTGAATAAGATTTCTGGTCCATTTATATTACCACCATTCACTGTCCAAGTTATATTAGTTTGAAGTGTAAAGTCACCATAAATTTCAAAAAACCCAGGTGCTGACAAATCAAACTCAGGTGTAAAAGCCAAAGCATTCACATTAGAGTTAATAAAAAAATCATTACATCTCGCTTGTGTATTAACAGTTATTATTGGCGTAGCTACAGAAAAACTTGCTGCTTCAAAAAAAACGTTATCAATTGAACGTGGTGCTTGACAAGGCTCTACTCCTGCCACACTCCCAACCCTCCATGAACAAGGTGTGCTCCAATCTCCACTATTATTAGCAGTTGTACCTACCCAATATAAATCTAAAGACGTACCACTACCGTCACACCCTAAGCTAGGAGATGATGGACATTGAGAGAATATGTTCCCTGCTAAAAATAAAAATAATATAACGAGTAAATATTTGCTTTTCATAGGTTTAAAGTAATTACAAGTTTATAAAGATAAGTATTAAAATACTAATATTTTGTTATTGATATTACAATAAACGTAAGCCAAATGATTTAGTTGGGCTTAAACGTACAAACCACCATTCAAATTAATAGTTTGTCCTGTTAAGTATGTCGATTTTTCAGAAATAATATAATTCAATAGATGTGCTAGCTCTTCTGGTTTTCCTAATTCAGAAACGGGGATGGCTTCTTTTAATTGATTTTGCATTTCTAGAGGCACATCTTCAATCATACCTGCATTAAAATAACCTAACGCTATACAGTTAGCAGTTACTCCTTTATTAGCAACTTCTTTTGATATCGTTTTAGCCAAACCAAATAGTCCAGATTTTGATGCCGAATAAGCTGCTGCACCAATAAAACCTGTTTGAGCGACAATAGATGACATAAATATTATTCTTCCAAATCCATTTTTACGCATGTGAGGTAATACATGTTTTGTTACTAAAAATGGTCCTGTTAAATTTATTGCAATTGTTTTATCCCAATTAGACAAATTTGTTTTCCAACTCATTTCACTGATTGTAACACCTGCATTATTCAATACAATATCAATTGAACCAAAATCTGAAATTACAGCATTAATTAATTGTTCTACCTCAGATTCAATTGTAATATCTGCCTTATACGATTTATGATGTTTAGACTTAACCGATACGGGATTTGAGAAATAATGTAGGGCCAAATTATAATTTGATTCATCAAAATTATTAAGGATTGACTTTCCTAATCCTCCTGAGCTTCCTATAATAAGAATAGTTTTTTTTGACATTATATTTTTAATTTCTTCAATAACTTAAACCATAAAGGTAAATTATTTAATGAATATTCAAAGTAGATTTTATCTTTTGCTCTAAACTTCTTATAAAAGGTCGCTACACTTTCAACATTAGAACCTCCAAAGTCAAATGTTTTATAGTTTTTGTCGTAAATAGAAAAAGCAAAATCCATTAACCCATACATAGCACCATTTTTTTTAGCCTCATTAGATGAAGCTCCTTTTAAATAAGTGATTCTTGATTTGTCTTTTAAAAAAAACCCTGCTGCCACAATTATATTGTTTTCAAACACTGCTATCGTTTCGCCTTTATTATTTTCTGCTGCATTGTTCATTAACACCTCTAGTTTATTAATGTTTTCCGGTGTAAATTCTTTTATTTTATGTGCTACATTTACTTTTACTAAATTAATTAATTCATCAATACAGTTTACAACTTTGTATGTGTAATATTTGTTTGATCTTTTAATTAATCGTTTAGCGTTAGTTGAATAATTACATGAGTAAGGTTCGTTCAATCTAATAAATTGATATACTCTTTCCGTTTTATTTAATTTTAAAACGTTATTATTTCTAAATTGAATATTCTTGAATTCTTTCTGTAATTTATCTACTACATTATCAATTGTAAACCCAGTACCAACCACATCATACTCTCTTGTGAATAGCGCTTGATTAAATTGCTTTACTCCCAATTTATTAGAAAACGTAATAGGAAAAATGGTTTGACTATTACTATCAACTAAACCGCTCCAATTAGTTGATACAGCATCTAAATACCAACTGTACATAAATACATTTTCAATGGAACTGTCAGCTAATGCTTTATCCCATTGCTCTTTATTGATATGTTTTGAATCTAATAATTTAATAATAGTATAACTCTTTTACAAAATAAAAATTGCACCTAATATAAAGATTACTACAATAACTAAATATTGCCAAATATCTACAAAATAAGGTGCAATTTTTTTAAAGTTCATTATTTATATAACAACTCAACTTGAGCTTGAATTTTTTCATCTTTCAAATACTCATCATACGGCATCATCTTATCTACGTATCCGTTTGGTCCTATCTCAACTATTCTTGTTGCAACTGTTGACACAAACTCATGATCGTGAGATGTAAACAATATTTGACCAGGGAAACTGATTAATGAATTATTAAATGCTGTAATTGATTCCAAATCTAAGTGATTGGTTGGTTCATCTAACAATAATACATTTGCACGTCTAAACATTTGACGAGACAACATACAACGTACTTTCTCTCCTCCTGATAAGACTTTTGAAGATTTTAACGCTTCTTCTCCTGAGAATAACATCTTACCTAAAAACCCTCTTACATAAACTTCATCACGTTCTTCATCAGTCTCAGCAAACTGACGTAACCAATCTACTAAACTATCATCCGATTTAAAAAACTCTGTGTTGTCATTTGGTAAAAATGATTGTTTTATTGTTGTTCCATATTCAAATTCACCTTCATCAGCAGTTTCATCACCCATTAATATATTAAACAATGATGTGATTGCTAATGCATTCTTTGAAATAAAAGCAATTTTATCCCCTTTAGAAACATTCAGGTTAAACTTAGAAAATAATGGTACTCCATCTATTGTTTTAGACATACCATGAATATGTAAAATTTGATCTCCTGCTTCACGCTCTTGTTCAAAAATAATTCCAGGGTATTTTCTTGATGAAGGTTTAATATCTTCAAGTGTTAATTTGTCTAATAATTTACGTCTACTTGTAGCTTGTTTAGATTTAGATGCATTGGCAGAGAAACGAGAAATAAATTCTTGTAACTCTTTACGTTTGTCATCCATTTTTTTATTCTGATCGGATGCTTGACGAGAGGCTAACTGAGAAGACTTATACCAGAATGTGTAATTTCCAGTAAAAATATTAATTCTACTATAATCAATATCGCAAATATGTGTACAAACTGTATCTAAAAAGTGCCTATCATGGGATACTACAATAACTAAATTTTTAAAATCTAATAAAAAGTCTTCTAACCACGAAATTGTTCTTCTGTCTAAATCATTGGTAGGTTCATCCAATACTAAAATATCAGGATTACCAAATAAGGCTTGACCTAATAACACCCTAACTTTTAAATCAGAAGGTAAGTCAGCCATTGTTGTATAGTGCTTATCTTCTTTAATTCCCATATTAGACAAAATAGTTGCTGCATCATTCTCAGCATTCCATCCATCCATTTCTGCAAATTCTCCTTCTAATTCTGCAGTACGCATTCCGTCAGCTTCAGAAAAGTCAGGTTTTGCATATAAGGCATCTTTTTCTTCAATAATTTTCCATAATTCATTATGACCCATCATTACTGTATTTAAAACAGTAAAATCATCAAATGCATGGTGATCTTGACTCAACACAGCCATTCGTCTACCTGGTTCAATTGAAATACCACCTGTATTTGCATCTTGTTCTCCAGTTAAAATTTTAAGAAAAGTAGATTTACCAGCACCATTAGCACCAATAACACCATAACAGTTTCCATTAATAAATTTTAGGTTTACATCATCAAACAGAATCTTTTTACCGAATCTTAAGGATAAATTATTTACGTTAATCATTTTGCTCTTATTTTAAAGTGCAAAAATAGTATTTTTAATTGGTTGTTTTATGTTTGTATTGAAATAAAGATTAAATCTAATAATAGGATAACAGTTTTAGATAAAACAAAATATTTCAACTAATTAACTAATGATAGAAAGAATTAATCTTCATCAACATAATCAGAATACCCATCACTATATCCGTAACCATAATTATATCCATAGTTGTAATTATATTTATATGAATATTTTGAATAATAATATTGGAAACGTGTTTTCTTAATTCCATTTAATACTAACCCTACTGAAATATCTTCTTTTTTAGATAATAATTCTTCAATTGCTTGCAAACCTTTTCTACGAATAACCTTAGTGTTTAAAACTACTAAAAAGGTATCCACATAATTCATTAACTCTAAAGCATCATTCAATAAACCAAATGGTGGTGTATCTATAATTATAAAATCATATTCATTTTTAATTTCATTAAAAAAGGCTTCCATTTCCTTTTTATGAATTAATTCTGAAGGATTAGGAGGTATTGAACCAGCAGTAATAACATCTAAGTTAGGTTTTAAATTCTTATGTATTATATCAGAGATAGAATCTTTACCAATTAACAAACTTGATATCCCTTTTGTATTTTCAAGGTTAAATGTTTTGTGTATTTTAGGTTTATGTAGGTCAAAATCAATAATCAACACCTTTTTATCACTCATTGCTATTAACGCCGCAGTATTTGATGAAGTAAATGTTTTACCTTCACCTGGAAAGAAAGAAGACACTAAAATTGTTTTAGCCTTTCCTTTTTCATTTTCACCCAAATAAGACAAGTTAGTTCTTAAAGTTCTAAAGCTTTCGGTAACTTGTGCTTTTGGTTTTAGAGTTACAATTAATTTAGAATCAACTTCCTTAACTAAAGGTATTCCGCCTGTAATTGTCAAACTTGTAGCTGAAGCTAATTCATTTACTGTTTCAATTTTCTCGAAAAACAATTTTCTTACCACGGCTATAAATAGAGCAAAAACAAGTCCTCCTAAGATAAATAATCTTATTAATTTTGATTTATCAGGCTGAACAACACCTAATGATGATGCTGATTCTACTAACCTAACTTGTGGAATAATACCAGCACGAGCAATTAATGTATTTGTCTTTTTTTCTAATAAGTATAGGTACATTTTATTATTAACTTCTAATTCTCTTTTAATGTTTGAAATTCCTTGTTCAGAAACAGGTATTCTTTTAATGTTGGATTTATTATTAGAAATATATCCATTTACAGTAACTAATTCTGTTTTAATAACCTTTTTTAGATTATCAATGTAAATTAAAATGTCTCTTTTAAAAACAGCTATTTCTTTTTTAATATTTACGATATTCGAATTACCTGGCAATAAAGAAGATTCTTTGGTTTTTAAATCAAGTTGCAATTCATAAATTTTGGTAATGATTTTATTTAGATACCCATCTTCCTTCATTACTATAAATGATGGTGGTAAAAAATGATCATCACCAATATTAATAATATAAGATTCTAATGCCTTTAAAGAACTGTTTTTATGTGTTAAATCTCTTTTTGATTTTGTATATTCAAGGTACTTTGAAAAATACTCATTTTCTTCTTTACTTAAATGTAGAATCGCATTTTCATCTTTATATTTTAATAATTCTATTTCTTTTTCTTGAATAAACTTACTAATTGTATCCAATTGTCTTTCAATATTCTCAATTGTGTTTTCGTTAACCTCTATTTGATTACGCATAGAAAAGTCGATATAAACCGTAGTTAAACTATCTAGAAATCGTTTTCCTCTTTTCTGAATATCATCTAACACTTTAATTTCTAATATTGAAGTATATTGTACATTATCAATACTGATTCTATTTCTGTATCTAGAGATTAAGTTATTTCTACTGTGACAAATTATTTCGTATGAAGGTTCAACAATATTTAAACTGTTTTCATCAAATTGATATTGTGATTTTAAATCAATTGTGAAATCTTCATCAATAAATAAACTATCAAATTTAAAAGCCTTTTTTATTTCGATTCCATTCTTAAGATACATAAGTGTATAATCAGAACTGTTAATTATTTTAAGATTGAGAGGTTTTTCAAACAATGACTTATTAATGATTTTAATATTTGGTTTAAACGGTAAAGTTTCAAACACTTCTTTTTTCTTTAACCTTCCAATAATTGAGGTTGAAATATTTACATCAATTTTATCAACAACTTCACCTATAAAATCATTTGATTGAAGAATACGAATTTGATTTTGCAAATCCATATAAGCCCCATAAGCCCCCAAACCTTTATATATTTGATCTTGATAATCATATGTATCATTTGATTTTAAAAGTATTTGAACTTTAGAACCATACACATCTGTTAAACGGTAGGTATAAACATAACCAATAATGTATGCTAAAACAGGAATCAGTATCAAAATAGAAATATTCTTAATAAATAATTTCCAAATAAACATCAAATCTTTAGTTTCTACTAATTTTTGAGATTTTACAGCTGGTTTATGTTGATTCATTGAATATCTTTATAAATTTAGTGCTAAAAGTACACTTTTGTAATTGTATTTATACTTAAAAACTCATATAAAAGTTACATTTCATTAAAATTCAATCATTTTATAAATACTAATACTTCAAAGTATGTATATTTGCTACTCTAAAATCAGAAAACATGGATAAAGCAATATTAGATTTAATTCAAGAAGAAAAAGAAAGACAATTAGAAGGAATAGAACTAATTGCTTCAGAAAACTTTGTAAGTAAAGATGTTATGAACGCAATGGGTTCCATTTTAACAAATAAATATGCTGAAGGTTTACCCGGTAAAAGATATTATGGCGGTTGTCAAGTGGTTGATAAAGTCGAAAACTTAGCCATTGACAGACTTAAAAAATTGTTTAACATTTCTTGGGCAAACGTGCAACCTCACTCAGGTTCTCAAGCTAATTTTGCTGTAACTTTAGCTTGTTTAGAACCTGGCGATAAAATTTTAGGATTTGATTTGTCTCATGGCGGTCATTTAACTCATGGATCTCCTGTAAATTTTTCAGGTAAATTATTTGAAACATCTTTTTATGGTGTAGAAGAATCAACAGGTTTAATTGACTATGATAAATTAGCTGAAGTAGCTAGAAAAGAACAACCAAAATTAATTATTTTAGGCGCTTCTGCTTATTCAAGAGATTGGAATTATGAAGCGGTTAGAAAAGTAGCTGATGAAATTGGTGCTTTAATTTTAGCTGATATTTCTCATCCTGCAGGATTAATTGCTACAGGCCTACTGAATGATCCTTTTGATCATTGTCATATTGTAACTACAACAACTCATAAAACATTACGTGGACCAAGAGGTGGAATCATTATGATGCGTCATGATTTTGATAATCCTTGGGGTAAAAAAACTATGAAAGGAGTAGTAAGAAAAATGAGTTCGTTATTAGATTCTGCCGTTTTCCCTGGTTCTCAAGGTGGACCTTTAGAACATGTTATTGCAGCTAAGGCTGTTGCATTTGGTGAAGCTTTGAAGCCTGAATTTAAAACTTATATGAAGCAAGTAGTTTCAAATTCACGTTTGTTAGCATCTGAAATGGTTAAGTTAGGTTATAAAATAATTTCAGGAGGAACAGACAATCATTCTATGTTAATTGATTTACGTTCAAAAGACATTACAGGTAAAGATGCCGAAAATGCATTGGTAAAAGCTGATATTACTGTAAATAAAAACATGGTGCCATTTGATGATAAATCACCATTTGTTACTTCAGGAATTAGAATTGGAACAGCAGCCTTAACAACAAGAGGTGTTAAAGAAGATAAAATCCCTCAAATTGTAGAATTAATTGACAGAGCTTTAATGAATAAAGATAATAATTCAATTTTGGCTGAAATCAAAACTGAAGTTAATTTATTAATGAAAGATTTACCTCTTTTTACTTGGGAATAATCTAAATCTCAAAAACTTTTATTAGAGGCTGATCGGTTAAATTCTGTTCAGCCTCTTTTTTTAGATGTTCGATAAAATTCTCTTGATTAGCATATTCTAAAAAGTTTTCAAATCGTTCTTGAAATCCATTTTTAGGATAAATTTTATCTTTTAATCGTTGAATTTGTTTGATTGTTTTGTCAAACGCTTTCTTTTCATTTTGAATTAATTTCTTTTCAATCTTATTTAGCTGACTTTCAAATTTCACCAATTCACCTTCAATAAAGCGTTGAATACCTATATCTTTAGATTTGACTTTTAACGATAATTTAGTTTTTAGTTGATTGAATAGTCTTAACTCATCAACCATACCAATGTCAGAAGTTGAATTTTGCTTTACAAATGACTTGGTTAAATCATCTATATTTTGCTTTAAATCTAAAACAGAATAGTTTAAAGAATCCAATAACTGAATTTGCTTTGCAGACAATAACACATAAGAGTCTCTAACCCTTAATAAAGGAAACGTTAATCCTAAGTTGGTAAATAACGTTTTTAATTGCAACCAATATGCAATTTCTCCACCACCACCAAAGTAAACTAAATTAGGTAAAACAGTTTCTTGATACAAAGGTCTCATTAAAGCATTAGGTGAAAATCGTTCAGAAAACTGTTCAGCTTCTTCAAGTAATTCTGATTTAGAAAATGATTTGTTATTAATTTCAAATCCATTTTCAGTTTTAATAATTCTATGTCGTACAGTTGAGTCTTTAATGTAAAATAAATTACATTCACGTAAAAACACTTGGTTATGATACCCCGCTTTTTCTAATTCAACATTAGATTTTGTTACATTGTTTGAAGTAACAGAATTATTAAGTTCTTTGTTGATGATTGGCGAAAATAATTTTTTTAAATTTTTATCATCTCCATCAATAATAACAAGTCCAAATTCACCAAATAATTCATTTAATAAACTACGCGTTGCATCTGCTAAGTTATTGTTTTTATAATGAGATAAATATCTTTTAATCTTTGATTTTAACGCTTCATCCGAAAATTTAGATAATATTTCAAACTCAACTTTATCAAAATTTGATGCTATGATTTTACCAGATATAAAATTTGATTGATTCTTGTTTTCAACTTCAAACTTAGAGTTAAATAAGTTAATGTGATTAATTTCTTCAAAATCATGATCTTCACTCGCCATCCAAAAGGTTGGAACAAACTGATTATCTGGATACTTTTTATTTAATTTTTCAGCCCAAATAATAATTTGGATAATTTTATAAATTGAATACAAAGGTCCTGTTAAAAAATTTAACTGATGACCTGTAGTAATTGTAAATGTGTTTTTATTTTCAAGTATTTCAATATTGTTTAAACTTAACTCTGATAACTTAATATCATTATTTTGAGTAAGTAGTGCGTTTTTTAATACCAATCTATTTGCATCAGAAAATGATTTTCTCTTAATTTGCTCAGCAATTTCATTTGTCGAAAAAAAAGAATTAATAAATGGCTCAGTTGATTTAGAATCACCAACTAAATCTCTAACAATTTGAGACGAAAAACCAAATTCTGAAAAACTATAACTCTCTTTTTGCATTTTACAAAAGTAATCTATTCTATCAATTTATTAATTAGATGCTGTAAATGTTTGAGAACAACCCAAATATTATGTAATTTTGCACAAAAAATAAATAGAATGAAAGCAATTATACATACAAGTAAAGGAAAAATGACAGCAGAATTATATGCTGAAGAAACACCTATCACAGTTACAAATTTTGCATCTTTAGCAAAAGATGGTTTTTACAATGGTTTAACTTTTCACAGAGTTTTACCTGACTTTGTTATTCAAGGAGGATGCCCAAACGGAACAGGAGCTGGTGGACCAGGTTATACTATTGATTGTGAAACAACAGCCGAAAAGCAATTCCACGACAGAGGTGTATTATCAATGGCACATGCAGGAAAAAACACTGGAGGTTCTCAATTCTTTGTTTGTCATAGTAGAACTAACACATCTCATTTAGATGGTGGTCATACATGTTTTGGTAAAGTAACTGAAGGAGTTGATATTGTTGATGAAATTAGAGAAGGAGATTTAATTGAAAAAATAGAGATTGTAGATTAATTTCAAGAAATTAAACTAAAAAAACCTAACTAAAATAATTTAGTTAGGTTTTTTTATTCTGTACTTAGGTTATTATCCATAGTTACTAAACTATCAAATTCTAAATCATTTAATATGTTTTTTATCTAAATTAAGAATCTTAGCTATAGAATTAATGAATAAGTTATATATTCTTAATTAATTAGTAACTAATAAACAAATTGTACGTAATTAAACTTTGATGCAAAAAAACAACGCTACATACAGAAATATATATACTTTGGTGACGTTAGTTTGTGTTCTTGTATCCAATCAATCTTATTCACAACTCTACTTTTCAAACGCAAACTATTATCATTCTGAAATTGAGCGTTATAACTTAAATTCTGACTTGACTACAAATCATCAAAAACACTTATCTGTTAAGCCTATTTTAGATTCTAAAACTAATAGAGATTCAATTTACTATACAAGTAGAAAAGTATATTACACTTTGACTCAAAAACTATTTAAAGAAAACTTAATTATTTTTAAAGGAGACGATTTTTGGTGTTCCGTAGATCCCATTTTAGATGTAGAATTAGGAAAAACAATTCATGGGGATTCACTTTCACCTAAAAAGTATTGGAATACAAGAGGTATTAGAGTACAAGCTCGATTTTTTGACAATATTTCTTTCTCAACCTCTGTTTATGAAACACAAATTATTGTACCAGAATACCAAGCAAATTATATTGATGCACATGGAGAATTTAGAGCTAGTGGAAATACATACAAACAAGAATATGGTTATGTACCAATGTATGGAAGAGTCAAACCATTTAAAGGTGTCGGTTATGACTTTGCTTTTGCAGAAGGAAACTTAGCAATTGTTGCCTCAAAAAACTTAAATTTTCAATTTGGTAATGGCAATCAGTTTATTGGAGATGGTTACCGTTCCTTCTTTCTATCTGACTTTAGTGGTAATTACCCCTTTGCTAAAACCGAATTTTTTTTATTTGATGGTAAACTACAATATAATTTAATTTACGCTTCCTTAACAAACCCATATAGGCTAATAAAATTTAGTACTCCAGAACCTACTTTTGAACGAAAAATTGGTGTATTTCATCATTTAGATTATTCCGTTACTAAAAACTTTAATATAAGTTTGTTTGAAGGTAGTAATTGGAGAAGCACGGATTCTTTAGGAACTCATAAATCTGATTATCTATTTTTAAATCCAATTATTGGTGTAAATTCACTAATTAAAGGAACCGAATCTGTTGGTTACAATTCAGTTTTTGGAATTGGAGGGTCTTATACTCTAAAAACGAATAAACTGTATGGGCAAATATTAATTGACAATTCAAAATTATCTGCTTTTCAAATTGGCTTTAAAGGATATAATTTAATTATTAAAAATTTAGATTTA
>Ga0256824_10000306_pt1 | contig 18366 bp, 22 predicted proteins | sample CV67metaG_FD_191570 | JGI IMG/M metagenome (GOLD analysis project Ga0256824, IMG submission 191570) | Hydrothermal vent microbial communities from East Pacific Rise, Pacific Ocean - CV67 | ecosystem: Environmental > Aquatic > Marine > Hydrothermal vents | place: Pacific Ocean: East Pacific Rise...
AAGTAGAGATGCTGCCACAATTGATAAAACTGTAAGTTTTTTCATGTTCCATGTCCTTTTATGTTTAAAATATGCGTAAGTATACTACACTTTTTTGGGATTTTCCATTAATTTATTATTCAGTAATTGATTCCAAAGGCTAGGATTAGACCATTCATTTTGAATCTGTTGAGAAAAAACAATCTCTTTTAAATCTATCTTTCCCATCAATTCACTGTGTGCATCTTCTCTAAATCCTTGTGCATATCCTGTCTCAGTTTCATGAATTATGATACTATGAAGCACAATATTACGCTCATCATTAACCATCTCAGTACAGCTCAAAATTTGCTCTACAATAAGGTAGATTACCCGAGAAAACTGCTCTGCCGAAGGACTGACGGGAAGTTCAACCCAACGCAAAGAGTGTTTTTTCATATCTCTAATATAAGAAGGGTTATCTTTCGACCATAACGTAATAGAATGATCAAAAGCTTCTATTAATTCTTTGATAGAACGCTTCATCAAACCAAAATCATACACCATTTGCCCATGGTCAAGGTAGTTTGACTCCAAAAGAACCTCAACCTTGTACGAATGCCCATGAATGTTCTCACTGCAACGCATGGTGCTACAATTTCGGACAATATGTGCATTTTCAAATTTAAACAGTTTTCTAATTATCATTTATCTACTTTCTAAAAGACAATTTGTCCATCTTGTTGCATCCGATGCATAATATCTTTTGCTTTTTGATGTCCTTGAAAAGATGCTTTTCGACACCACTCTAACGCTTTTTCTGTACTCTCTTCACAACCCAAGCCTTGATCATACATCGCACCCAAATTAAACTGCCCCTGAGGAGAGTTTCGTGTCGCTGACTGTTTAAAGAGTATATAGGCTTTTTTATAACTCTGTTCCACACCCATCCCCTCTTTAAATAAAACACCCAAATTGTTAAATGCTTCAGCATTGCCTCGTTTGGCTGCCTCCTCATACCAAAAAGCTGATTCTGAATAATTTTGGGTACACCCTTCACCATTTTCAAACATCAATGCCACATCAAACTGAGCCTGTGGCATCCCCTTCACAGCTGCTTTAAGATAATACTCATGTGCTTTTACAGAATCTTTTTCAACCCCTAAACCTCTAAAATAAAGTAACCCTAGATTATAGGATGAAGTATGGTCTCCTGCATCTGATGCTTTTTGATAATATTCCATCGCTTTTGTATAGCTTTGTTCAACCCCAAAACCATTATGATAAAAATAACCCACAGTAGCAAGAGAGGGCAAATCTCCTTTCCTTGCAAGATGTTGGTAAAGTTCTAACGCTTTAGGATACTCTTTTGCATTAAAAAGTTCTAATGCTTCGGCTTTTAATTCACTGTTTGGCACAATCATACCTTTTACTCTTTTTTGCGATTATATACGTCTAAACTTAATAAAGTATGATAAAATTCTTTTTATGAAACGCTTAACAATAAAACTTATATGGGGGTTACTCTTCTCTCTACTGTTTACACTACCCAGTTGGAGTCAACCCACCATAAAAAAAGGAAACCAAATGATAGAACAAAACAGTACCGTAGAACCATTCACCCTCAATGACCAATTTGGCAATGAACACGCTTTAGAGAAGATGCCTAAACTGTTAATTTGTAGTTTTGGAAAAGAGACAGGGAAACTTATCTCTAACTATTTCAATGCTCAAAGTGCAGAGTATTTAACAACTCATGAGATTAAACTTATGGCAGATATTAGTGCTGTCCCTTCATTGTTACGGAGTACGTTTATCCTCCCAAAAATGAAAAAATACAGTTTTGAAATACTTATCTCTACCAACTCAGAGTTTAGTGACCTTTTCCCTAAAAAAGAGGATGAATTGACCATTCTAAAAATAGAAGGAAATGTTGTACAAGAGGTGCTTTTTGTGAATGATGAAGCGATGCTTAAGAAAGTGATAGAGGGGTAAAACCTAAACGTATTTGGCTGTGACAAAAAGAAATCCCTTTAGGGAAAACACGCCGATTCCACAAATACCAATTGGCATATATGGAATCGACGGCTTCAGCCTCGCTACATAAAAACCATTTATTCTGCTTTTATATCTTTCTTTTTCTTCACTAATGGCTTAAAGTTGGTACAGATTTTTTTCTCTTTGTCCTCTTTAATATTGTTTAAAATCCCCTTGCCAATCCCTTTAACATTGAGTAACTCCTCCAAGCTACTTAGCTCATGGCTTTTTCTGTAACTTATAATCGCTTCTACCCTTTTGACACCCAAACCTTTAATGCAACCCAACTTCTCTTTCTTAACTGTTTGAACCATACTAACACTCATCGCAAGGGAAAAAGATGAACAAATCATCGACACTAAAACTATTTTTCTAAACATAAACTCTCCTTTTCATACGCAGAAATTAAACCAATGATTTCATCAGAAATCTTTTTAATATCTCTTTCTCTCTCTTTTTCATCAATTAAATCAAAAATATTTTGATGGTTAAAATCTTTAAAGTTCAAACGTTTGTTCGGGTATCGCCAATAAACGGTGTTAGAGACTTCATTCCACTCTACATCCAAACCATTTAAAACTTCCCTTTGCTCTTCAGAGATATCCTCTTCCTCTAAAAATTCAAAACCGTAATAGATATTTTTTCGTAACTCAATAAAAAAACTTAAATTCTCATCAACTTGATACTTGACACCATAATCTTTGATATTTTTTTGCTGTTTATAGTAGCGTCGAATGCTACTTTTTAACCCTTTACTGTTGTTGTTTGTATTGTAAAAAGTAAACGCATAATGGGGAAATAAATTTGACAATAAGGTCTGCCAAAAATTAAACTGAACTTCTATTTTTGCTTCAGCAATAGATGATTCCATATCGAGTATGGTTTTTAAATTGTTCTCTCTTAAAAGTAAATTTTTCATATCCATGGTAAAACCTTTATCTGTGACTTGATGGGTTAACTCTTTAACCAAATGTAAATACTGAACCAAGGTCTCCCTTAAAGGGGCAATCGTCTCAACCTCATCAATACACTTCTCTAACCAAGCAGTAATCTCTTCTTTATAGGAGATACAAAGCACTTTATCGCGTACCTTTTTCTCTAAGGGTTGTTGTCCAAAAAGGCTTAAGTAAATCAGGTGGATATTTGACTTTTTATAACCCTCCCCTTTAACTTTTTTCCAATAACGGCTGAGTTGAGAAGAGTGGTCTTGGGTATGGATTTTATTTTCAATAATAATGGCATTATCAGAGGATTGCAAAAGAATATCAATGTTGTGTTTCTCTCTAAAAATTTCGATTCTATCGTTAGGGGTGTCAAGGAGTAACTCTTTTAAAAACAGATCTAAAAAAAGTCTACCTTGATGGTGAGAACCTTTTGGATTGAGTAACTCATAAATAAACTTAGTATGCAGATTAACCTCATCACCTGACTTTAAAAGTAATGTAAAAATATTGAAAGCATGAGCCTCATTTTGATTGAGGGCATCATACTTACTTTGTAGCAGTGCTATCTCTTTAAATAAAATTTCTAACTTTCCCATATATAGCTCTCTTTATATTTAATTAGAAGCATTTTACAAAAGCAAAGCCTAGATAAAACTTAAAAATTAATTAAAAATAAAAACTATATTTAAACCCCTTGTGTCGTATCAAATACCCTTATGTGCAACCTATCGCTATAGTTAAAGCCATGCTTCATACAAAACTCAAAAACAGCCCTATCGTTGTGCCAAATATTGGCTCGACTCTCACCCACTGGCATACAGTAGATATTGGGCTTCTCAAAAACAGAACATATCTCGTCTATCTCATCAAGAGCTGTTGTCTCTGTTAACTTTTTGTCAATAGTGAACTTAAAAAAACTATCATAGGAATCGTTCACTATGTTTGCAATCGCTTGTGGTTTAATACGTCGATGTTTCGGCTCACCAGAGTTAGCCAATTTAATAGACAAAGCAAAAATGGTCTTTTTATAAATAGGATAAGCTTCAAAATCAATCTCCACCGTCCCATTGGTCTCAAAAGTGACACGAACCCCCTGCTCTACAAGCCACGTTATCACAGCATAAAAAGCCTCATCTCTATGGTACATCAAAGGCTCACCACCTGTAATAACTATTTGAGGTAAGTAACCTATTTTTTTAAACTCTTGGTCTAAGTGGGCTATTAACTCCAAAGCATCAGTAACTTTTTGCCAAGAGGAAGCAAAGTGCGAATCAACAGCAAAATAGGTATCACACCCCATCTGCTCCACACCATTGACACTATAACTCGCCCCAAACCCTTTACAAGAAAGGTTACACCCCCCTGTGCGTAAAAAGTACGACGGAATTCCTGCATATTTACCCTCTCCTTGAATGGAGAAGAACTGTTCGGTTAGGTAGAACATATTATTTTTCCTTAATGGGGAAATGGTTAATTTCCCCTTTGTATTTATTCAGCTTTTAACAATTTTAATCAAACAACAGTCAAACAAATTTTTTCTCTATAAAGCCATAAAATAGGCATCTTGATATTTAAAACTATCAAAAAATCAAAATTGATGAAGCAACGCTGAAGCAAATTATACTTATTTTGCCCATTAATTAATTTCAAATATAACGAAACTGAAGCCGTCGATTCCACATATGCAAGTTGACATTTTCGGAATTAGAGTGTTTTCCTTAAAGGGATTTACTTTGGTCTCATCCGAATGCATATAATATTGGTTCATTACTTATCTCAAGAAATAAAAGGAAACCCATCCTAGCGACAGCCCTTCGCACTTTCTTTTTTTTGGTTACTTTTCTTTCTTTCGTTGCGAGACAAAGAAAAAAAAGTGACAGGGAGAATCAATTAAGCCTTTCGGTGAAGATATAATTTTATGCAAATTTGGTTTCGTGGTGCGTTGGAAAACGCACCCTACAGCACTTCCCATCGTCCACCCTTTTTAGCTCCAACTCTACTCAAAATACCCTCTTTTTTCAGCTTCTGAATCTGCCACTCAACCCCTTTGGGTGTAATCTCTAAAACCTCTGATAACTCTTGTGTTGTAATGGTAGCATCTTCTTTTATCAAGTCTATAATCTTTTCCCTAGTTTTTCTATCACTCAACCTCTTATTAGGATAATTAGACGCAAACTCCACCATCAACCCATTCAAAAACTTAAATTTAGGCACAGTTCCATTATAAGCTTTTGAGAGTTCTATCACCGTATTGACCCCTCGCCCCCAAGATTCAATATATCCTGCTCTAAAAAAAGTACTGGCAATTTCAGGGTTAAATGGTTCAGAAGAGTGTTCCTCTAAAAGTGTCTCTATCGTCCAATTTTCAGGTAGAGAGCCAACATTTGATATTCTTATTTTATCATGATAGACACGAATCTGTATGGGAATATTTCGACTATAATCACTATGAACTATCGCATTATGCACTATCTCACGCAGAGCATCTGTATCATAATCATAGCGTTCTATTCTGCTAATCCCTTCATAGGAGATAAGAGCTTTCATATATTTAGTTAGGAGTAAATCCATGGTTTTCTCTACTTGATTAAAGAGATTTTTATGTAAGTTTGATTTCATGGTGGAGAAAATCCACCCTACAAGTCCTCAAAAACTACAATCTTCCCCTCCTTTCCCAACCCATACAAAACCCTAAAAACCTCCCTCTCATCACTCAATCCCTCCCCATTCATCTCATAAAGCTTACCATTGGGAAAGATAGAAATATCTAAAGTTTTCTCTCCTTGTTTAAGTTGAGTTATCTTTTTGTGTACAAAGTTATCTTTGAGGTAGTCTTTAAAAAACTCTATGCTTGATAGATAAACCTCCTTTTGCATCTCTTCACTGTTTTCTCTAAAAACATAAAGCTCTTTTCTATTTTCATGCAAATATTCCCATAATTTTTGAGCCTCTTTTTTGTCTATCTGTTCATTCTCTTCATCTGCGTAATAGAGATAACCTTTTGAGCTACATTTTAATGGTCGTTTCTCTTTGGTATAATGTAAGAGTTGGTTTACATAGAGTTCTCTTATAGTTTGAATAAAAGCTTGTAGGTCATTGTTGTTTTTTCTTATGATGTAGGTTACCTCTACCACTTTTCTAGCTAATTTTTTTTCACTTAATTCAACTTCTAAATCTGTAAATTTATTTATATCTATCTCAGCTTTTTGGAGTACAGAGACTTTAAATTTATTATATCTAGTTTTATGACTATCAGGAACTACCAACATATCTTGAAGCTCTTTTACATTAAATGTTCGTTTTCCTATCTTGGCATACTCTTTTAAAAGTAGATAGATTCGTTTTGAGTAGCTTGAACGCATGGGTAGAATCATTCTTAAATCACTAATTACAAATCTCTCTTTTATCTCTAATAGATAAGGTTTTAGAGCTTTATCAAATCGACAAGTAATAACCCCATTGTTGTATTCAAAATAGGAAAACCAATTAAACATTCTCCATTGATTTTTGGATATTTCAATTTTCAACGATTTAGAAAAAAGCTTCTCTACAGAGTCTTGAACCTGTTGTGAGTTTAATTTTCTAGAGTATTTTTGTGATAAATCATCTATATCAAAAACATAATCTTTGAAATCTTTATCCTCTTTTGTAATAACTGTTAATAGCGTTAAAATTAAATCAACTTCGCCTCTTGTCAATGTATATTTTGCATTAATCAAAAAATGAGATTGACGACCATAATTCTGTTTTGTTAAACCAGTTTCCATTTTTTTAAACCTATATAATATTAATTAACATATTGTACCATAACAAAAATAAATATTACACCATGGTGCTTTAGTTGGGTGTATTTAACTTATAAAACGGTGCATTTAAAAGAGTCAAATATAAAAATTTGATGCGATTATTGAAAATATCAATAGTAAAAACTGTAAAACATGCTCTTTTAGCACTAAAAACAGCTACTACTCCATTAATTTTACTGTGGTGTTTTAAAATTATAAAACGGTGCATTTGACTTATAAAAGGGTGTATTTAACTTATACAATGGTGTTTTAAACCTTTGCCATCCCCAAAAATGTAGGGCTTAAAGCACCTCTACAGCTTTTATAGCTTTTTTATTTAAAGAAGCTAAACTTCAAACATAAACGAACTATTCTCTATATTCAATCAAAAACTCACTCAAAGGTAAAACCTCAAAATCAATCTCCACTGTCCCATTTGAAACTCTTGGTCTAAGTGGGCTATTAACTCCGAAGCATCAGTAACTTTTTGCCAAGAGGAGGTAAAGTGAGAATCAACAGCAAAACAGGTATCACACCCCCATTTACTCCATTGACACTATAACTCGCTCCAAACCCTTTACAAGAGAGATTACACCCCCCTGTCCGTAAAAAGTACGACGGAATCCCTGCATATTTACCCTCTCCTTGAATGGAGGAGAACTGTTCGGTTAGGTAGAACATTTTATTTTTCCTTGATTAGTTGTTGGATTTCAACTGTATATTCATTTGAAGTTGTATAAAATTAGCGTTTGATATATCGAATAGCAGTAGAACTAAAAATATTTAGTTTTGATTTTTCGTTCCAAATACAACTATTATCTTGTGATATTAGAATACCAAAAACCTGTATTTTTTGTTTTTCATGTAATAAATTTAAAAGTAGATAGACCCAACTTAAAGAGTTAGAGAACTTTCCTAGAACTTTTGATTGATTACTGACATTTCCACTTTTCAATTCAATCATAATGATATTTAAAATATCACCATCTGTCTGTTCAATAATTACTTTTTCTACTTTTTTCCCTTCAGGATTCAAAAGCTTTGATTCAGTATTAATTGTCCAATATTTAGACTTTTTATTTAAAGATGTTAATAGAACTTTCTCTAATCTTGCACCTTTATCCGTCTCATAAATTTCAATTGTATCATCAATAATCTCCTCTACAATAGATTCCTCTTTTAAAAACTCAAAAATATTTAGTTTGTTCAGCTCATGAATCATACTTATCTAGCTCTTCCATAATATAATCAAACTGTCTATTTTGTAGCTCTTCTACCTCTGTAAATGTACCAAAATGAATATCTGAATTATTATCTCTTTTATATGAGACAATGGTTTTTCCATTAAAAGCATAGATACCTATATCATTACTCTTTAAATCTATATCCAAATTCATATCAAGTCCATTTTCATCTATAAACTCTTGCATATTCTCTTTTTTATCTTTTAAATCAAAAAGATGTAAGTAGTTAATAAGTGATTTGGCAAGAGTTGAACTGTGGGTAGCTATTAGTAATTTATTGTCACTTGCAAAATCTAGGAGTAGTTCCATTATTTTTATCTTTTTTGATGGATGCAGATTCATCTCAGGTTCATCCAAAAGTAAAAAACTTTCTTTATCTTCATACCAATACTTAAAGTACAGATAAAGCATTGAGAGTTGATTTACCATTGATGAGCTTAGATACATAGATATATTTTCACCTGATTTATGATGATATGATATATCAGCCATTCCTATCTCTTCTGCTCTATCTACAGATATATTACCTTCAATAACATTAGATAAAATCTCTAAATAGCTATTTTTTTCTTCTACTGGTTTATCTAACCTAAAAATAAGTTTTTTAATTAATTCATCTACAGGTTGAGTATAAGAGGGTGCATAAAAACTTTTATTTTTACTGTTTATTTTATCAAAATTTTCAAACATATTATCTTTAAAGTTTTTCTCTGTATTAAAGATATATTTATAAAACGATGGTAAAAAAAGTCTTGTAGAAGGGAGAAAAACACTATTTAAATATTTTTTTGATTGAAGCTCTTCTAATGTAAACTCTATTTTAAAATCAATATCTATTTCTCTTTTAAAAATAGATTTAATCGTATATTTTTTTAAATAAGTTACAAAATCAAAAGCAATATTTTCTAAATTATCATGAGAAATATCAGTAGAATTTAGATTAGAAATATACTCTTTTTCAACATTATAAATTCCCCAAATTAACTGAGACAGATAAGTTTTCCCACTATTATTCTTCCCCACAAATAGAATAACCTTTTTAGACAAATCTATCTCACAAGGTTGCGTTATCGGTGGGAATTTATTTATAATTAGTTTCATTATTTGCTCCTCATATTATTATAGCAAAAAATTACTCTTAAGCCTTTCGGCAGAAATATAATTTTATGCAAATTCAATTTTGATGATGCGTTGGAAAACGCACCCTACGCATCACCCACCAGTCTCATAAAAAGCTCTCGTCGAAAGCTCTTTCTCTTCATTTGGATTGTCTTCACTCCAACGGTTCTCTTTTGGTTTGTCTCTAAGAACAGTAGCAAGAACTTCACTTGCACCTTGAATATCTCCTGCTTTTACTGACTTCGCAATACTCATCGCTTCGTCAAAGTATAAACATGGAATCAAGTTGCCCTCGGCTGTTAAACGGATACGGTTACAGTTTTCACAGAAGTCATGTTTGTGTGGGTCTATGAGTCCAAACTCATACTCGTCATCAAGTAAGTAGTTAAACGATGGACTTGCACCTTCTCGTCCTAGGGCTTTGATGGTGTGACCCTCTTTTACTTTTTCTAGTATCTCTCTACCATGCATCCCCTCTATAGACTTACTTGCATGAGCATTTTCCATGTATTCGATGAAACGAACTTTTATTTTTCGATTTCGACAATAGTTGATGATATCTAAAATCTCATCATCATTTATCCCTTTTAAAGGGACCATATTTATCTTGACCCCTAAGCCTACTTCTAAAGCTTTGTCTATCCCTTTAAGCACTTGTGCCAAAACATCTTTTTGAGCTATTTTTTGAGCTATTTCAGGCTTTAAAGAGTCCAATGAAATATTGAGACGTTTAAGCCCTGCATCTTTTAATTTTTGAGCTGTTTGGGGGAGTAGATATGCATTGGTAGTAAGTGCTAGGTCAATGTCTGGTTTGTAGTCATGAATCATTTTTATGAAACCATCTAAACCCTCACGTAAAAGTGGTTCTCCACCTGTAATACGAATTTTGTTTACACCCTCATCTATGGCAACTTTCATAAAAAGAAATAGCTCTTCAAAAGAGAGTAAGTTCTCTTTTGGAACCCAAGAGAAAGGTTTCTCTGGCATACAGTATTGACATCTAAAGTTACAACGCTCTGTAACTGAAACTCTTAGGTAATTTACGGTTCGACCGTGTCCATCTATAAGCATAATAATCCATCATAATAATTTTGGCTTAGGTTAACTAAAAGTAGATAAAAGTGTGATGATGTGTGTCAAGAAAGAAGATTTTATTTGAAACTTGTAGGGGCAATCCCCCTGTGGTTGCCCTCAATTCGGACAATCACGGGAGTATTATCCCCACGGTTTTAGGACAAGCACGGAGGCGTTGTCCCTACAATTTAATGATTAATGTAAATCTCTCCAAAGAGAAGATTTCCAAAGGTAAGCTAAAATAGTAAATAGAACAAAGAATCCAATTACATACGGTCCAGCCATCGCTCTTGCTGGTGCAGATGGATCACCTGTCTCTTCTAGGAACTCAATAACTTTCTCCATACCTTCATGACTTAGACCCACTCTAGGCATCGCTGTACCTTTAAGTTGAGACTGAGGATTTTCAATAAATGTATGCATAAAATGCTCAGATCTTGCTCTAATCATGATAGATAAATCTGGTGGAAGTTTACCCATATAAGCAGCAACAGCAGCTTGTTCTTCTGCCACTTTTTGGTCATACTTCATTCTGTCAATATCTTTACCAGTCGCAATGTTTGACTTAGTTTTAGGAAGTTCTCCCAGTTGAGTCAACTTACCATAACGGTTAGCGTGACATCTACCACAAGCCTCTTTAAATGCTTCTCTTGGCTCAACATGAGCATTTTTCTTCTCTTTAAGATACGCAACAACGTTGGCAATATCTTGAGGAGTTGATACCATAGAGCTAATGCTACCCATTGGGTGACTCATTGTTCCGTTAGGGTATTTATGATCAACGTTAGATGCCATTGCTGGATCTTTAATCAACGCAATTAAGTAATTTTTGTCATACAAAGCACCTGCATGGTCAAGACTTGGAGGTGTTACACCACCCATATTCGCTGCACCATCCATGTGACATCCACCACACATTGCAAATGTTGCTTCACCAGCAGTTGCATCCCCTTTAAGGTCTGCAATCTTTTTAACATCAGCCCAGAAAGCCTCTTTTTTAGCTTTTACATCACCCTCTGCAGCTTCTATATCAGCTGTTCCATCATAAACAAGGTTCTTACCCTCTACATGTTTATGCATTTGAGAATGAGCGTATGGCTCAACACCCCAATATAAAAGTAGCGTAAAGAATGCTACAACTCCGAATATTTTAAGTTCTTTATTCATCCCTTACTCCTTAATCTTTTTTTCAAACATTGTTATAAATGGTAATGCAATCCACAATGCAAAGAATGTATATGCAGCCACTTTACCAATCATTGCAAATGTCATATCTGTTGGAGGCAATTTCCCCATAAATGTTAAGACAAGTACATCTATTAGCAATAACCAAAACCAGATATTAAACAATCCTCTTCGACTTGCAGGAGCAACGTTTGGACTTCTATCTAAGAAAGGAAGTGACAAGAAGATAACCTGTGCAATACCAAATGCAATTAGACCAATATCTTTAGAGAATGGACGTAAAATCTCATAAGACCATAAGAAGTACCACTCAGGGTAAATATGTGCTGGAGTACTTAAACCATTTGCAGGGTCAAAGTTAACTGGATCCATTGCGAACTCAAACTTGTAGAATACAAGGAAGAAGAACAAGATAAAGTAAACACCCATTACAAATACATCTTTAGATAAGAATACAGGAGAGAAAGGGATAACCTTAGACTCTTTTACATTACCAGCTTTATAAAGCTCTGCAGCTTCAGCATAGTCAAAATCTTCACCATCTTGGTTGTTAACGTGTGGGATTCTAAGTGTTCCAAAGTGGAATACAATTCCTCCAATAATTACCAATGGTAATAAAAGTACATGTAACATAAAGAAACGTGTTAAGAATGCTTGACCTGGAACGTAATCTCCACGAATCCACTCAACAAGACCATAAGCTTCTAATGAACCACCAGAGAAAAGGTTAGTAATAACCATACCAGCCCAGTAACTCATTTGTCCCCATGGTAACATATATCCAGAGAATGCTTCAGCAGAAAAAAGTACGAAAAGTAACATACCTGATAACCAGATAAGCTCTCTACCTTTTTTATATGAACCGTAATAGATACCTGTAAACAAGTGAATATAAATGATTAAGAAGACCAATGATGCACCAACACCATGAACATGTCTCCACAACCAACCATACCCAACTTCTGTCATAATCGTATAGTTTACTGAATCAAACGCTGTATCAACACCTGGCTGATAATACATCAATAGGAAAATCCCTGAAACTAAAAGGATACCAAATGTCGCAGCTAGTACCATACCCATTGCCCATAAGAAGTTTATGTTTTTTGGAATCCAGTACTCAGTCTGCATAACTTTTTTAAGTGTCTCTATCGCGATACGCTGATCTAACCACTCACCAATACTTTTTGCATTTTCTATTCGTGCCATCTATTCCCCCTTATGCCGTAATGCCAGCATCTAGCATTTTTTTATACTCAGGACCAGCTTCACCTAGAACCAATTTTGTACCATCAATCTTAAATGGAGGAATCTCTAATGGAGTCGGAGGTGGAAGGTTTGGAAGGTTAATACCAGCTGTATCGAACTCACCACCATGACATGCACATTTAAACTTCTTTTCTGCACCAACATAAGCAGGAATACATCCAAGGTGAGTACAAAGTCCAATTGATACATGGAATCTATCTTCACCAATAACAATATCTCTATCATTAGGTTTTGAATCTTTTGGTTTCTTTAAAACAAAGATCGGTTTACCTCTCCACTTTTCTACTACCAGTTTGTTCTCTTCAGCACCTGCCAAATCAACAGTTGTAAAACCAGCAGCTTTTACACTTGGAAGTGGATCCCAAGTTTTTTTCATCGCCATCAACGCACCGATACCACCCAAGGCAGTAAAACCACCAAGAGCCATACCCATGAAATCACGTCTACTACTCATACTCATCCTTTATAATAAATTTAACTTATTATAAGCCAAAAGAGTTTAAGTCTGTTCATAATCTATAATTGATTTAGTACTTTTGTTACGATTGTGTCACTTCTCCCTACTTGCTTATCAGCTCTTGAAACATTCCCTATTATAATCTGTTCAAATCTATCTTTATTAAAAGAAATTATTAATTTAACTTTAAGTTTATTAAGTAATTCTTTTTCTTCATTTAGTATTTTGTTGGTTTCTATAAAGATAACTTCTGCCCCTGCTGTACTTGCTTCTAGTGCTGTTTGGAGGGATGCTGTTACCACTCTACTTGAAGAACAAATTAAATCCATATACTCTTCAGGTTCATGTACTGTATCAAATATTTTTGCTAAATCATCCTCATACTTTACATAAAAGTAGTGTCCTAAAAGAAGTTCCATTTTACTATCTTTAAAAAAGTCAGCATTATTCAATATGGTTTTATCTGCATCGGAATCACCTAAAAAGAAAAGTGTTCTCTCCTCTTTAGGATGCTCTTCAAAATAGATATCATCTACTATAATAGAAGAGATACATGATTCATCATTACAATTGATAGATAACATCGTCTCACCATGAATGCTTGTATCATCAAGAGTTTGAGCAAAACGAAACACCTCTTTAAAATCAGAACAGTACTTCACCAACCGTCCATGATCATCTTCAGGTGAATCTATAATAACAGAGTCCCCTATTTGAGCAATGGCATCTATATCTTGTATGGTTTCTATGGAAATAGATTCAGGTACACCAAATTCTCGTGCAATCAACCCTGCTCTAAAGTCATTAACCAACAACATGGTCTCAACACCTCTTGCACGTAACTTATTTAAAATAACTGCTGACTTTTTAACTCTATCTAGTCCATGTTTATGACCAGTAAATGCGTAATAATATAACATTAATGTATATCCCTTAAATCGATTTTTTTCCATTCTAATCAAAATAGATTAAAGTTGATGGGTATTAAAGATTTATTTTTAGAAAAAATTTTAATTCACGATTAACTCTACTTTAACGATAGTTCAAGTAGAGTTACTTTTATGAAACATATCTCAAAGTTATACTTGATTATTATTTTTATAGCACTCTTAGGACTCTCTTTCTCTGTTCTATTTTTTGCAAAAGAGAGTCACAATGATAAACTCCAAGAGTTAAGCAGGTATATCGTTGATGACTTCCAAAAAGGTTTAGCCTATGAAAAAGCTGATTTACTCTCCTTTTCCTTGGCTCTTTCTGAAGATGGTGCATTAAAAAATGCACTCACCAGTGAAAACGAACAAGATGGCTATGAAATCTTAAGTGGTATTGCCAAACGCTTTAAAGAATATACCCATATAAAAAGCCTCCGTTTACAAGTTCTTGACAATGATTTTTTTATTTTTGCACAAAGTTGGGGAAATGCCTCAGCAGGTCTACCCATGTGGTGGTTTCGTGATGACTTAAAAAAGCTAAAATACGACAAGCGACCAAAAGTCGGCATGGAAACAGGTCGAAGACTCACCTTCAAAGCAACCATCCCTATACGTAATGGAAAAGAGTATATCGGTTATTTAGAGGTGATTAAATTTGTTGATGAATTCTCGAAAAAGCTCCATCAAGAAGGGATTGAACTCTTTGCTCTTATGGATAGAAAATATTTAGAACATGCTTCACTGATGAAAGATTTCCCTTTTTTAAATGAGTATGTTATTGCCAACAAAAACTTTAATAAAAAATTGAAATTTAAGGCTGACTTTATTGACTGGGAGGTCTTAAAAAATATAGGTTACTATTATAGAGAGAAGATTCTTTATCTACTAGAGCCTATGTATAATGGAGAGCAACAGGAGATTGGAAAATATCTCATGGTTTTACCCCCTGAATCGGTGATGCAATATAAAAAAAGATATCAAGACAACTCTAGCTTTACTCGGCTTAATGATGCCGATTTATATAGGGTGGTAAAACTGTGGGAACACCCTTCAGGAAGTTATAGAACGACTAAAGATAAAAATCTTATTGAATGGCTACCCAAACTTCATCAAGAAGACAAGATAAGCTTAGAAAAAGAGGCAAAAGCGATGTTAAACACTTACAGTAAAGATGAACTGATAGATATTATTATAGAGAGTGAACATAAAAACAAAAAAATAGGGAGAATAGAGTGAGAATACTTATTTTAGAAGATGAAAGAATATTGGCTATCTCAATGCAAGAGTTTTTAGAAGATTCAGGCTATGAAGTTGTCCATCATAGCAATTCTGAAGATGCCTTTGATGCCATTTATGATAAACCTTTTGATCTCTTACTGCTAGATGTAAAAGTGGCAGGTGAAAAAAATGGATTTGAACTTCTATCGGCTGTACGAAAAGCTGATATCTCTACCCCTGCTATTTTTATCACCTCCTTAAACGACATAGAGAACTTAACACAAGGGTATGCTTGTGGTGGCTGTGATTATATTCGTAAACCCTTTGACCTTGCAGAACTGAAACTTCGCATAGAACAAGTGATTCAACTACACTGTTTTAGTTCTTCCGATGAACTTATTGACTTGGCGTTTGACTATAAATTCAATACAAAAAAACTCCAACTCACTTTAGATGGAGAGATTATCTCTCTGGGTAAAACCGAAACCAAGCTTTTAAAGTTACTTATTAAACAGAGAGGTTCGGTTGTCACCTATGAGATGTTTTGGGAAGAGGTTTGGGGGGAGTGGATAGAGCCTACCAACATTAGAGTACAGGTGGGAAACCTACGTAAAAAACTGAAACACAACTTTATTAAAAATGTTCGTGGTACAGGGTACAGCATTGACCTTTGATTCAAAAAAGTTTGCGTTAAAATATGCAACCATCTACACCTCCATTTTGGCTGTTATCCTTATCACACCTCTTATTATTTATGTAATGCTTCTGTTACAAATCGACAAAGCAAAAGTGGAACTCTCGCTACAAGAGCAGTCAAAAAGGGTTATCGCTTCGATGCAACACTATAACAACAGCGATAAAGTCTATACCTTTCCTCACTATAAAGAGTATAGAACAGCTCTCTACACCAACCAATATGAAAAGATATTTTCAAACTTAGATTTTGAACCCTCCTCTTATGCTGAAGGATTTTACCATGAAGGTAACCACTACTATCTTATCTACCCTCTTCCAGACAAATACTACTTTGGCTCAAAATACCTTATTGTTTCAACCCTACATACAGCCAATGAAATCTACTTCTTTGCACTTTTAACCATTTTAGCCATTTTACTGATGCTCTTTCTCTTCTCCCTTTTATTACTTAAAAACTTCTCAGCACCTTTTGAGAATATCAACAAGAAGTTAGACAACTTCATAAAAGATTCCATGCACGAAATAAACACCCCTTTAAGTATTATAAATCTAAATGTTGACCTTTTTTCAAATAAATTTGGGGAAAACAAATACTTAGTGCGTATTAAATCTGCTTCTAAAACATTGGCAACCATTTATGATGATATGGATTTTCTTATCAAACAAGGAAGGGTAAAACACAAAGAACAAAACATTCAATTTTCTGAATTTATACAAAACAGGGTTGACTATTTTCAAGAGGTAGCCCATTTAAAAAATATAAATATTGAAACAGAGATTCAAGAGCTGGTCTCCTACCACTTCTCTAAGACAAAACTTCAAAGAATTGTAGACAACACCATTTCAAATGCCATTAAGTATAGTCATGACAACAACAAAATTATTATCTCTTTTTACAAAGAAGGGGGAGATATTTTCTTTTCAGTCAAAGATTTTGGTGTAGGTATTAACAATATTGATAAAATATTTTCACGCTACTATAGAGAAAATGAAGCCAAAGGTGGCTTTGGGATTGGGCTAAATATTGTTAAAGAGATTATTGACGAAGAGGGTATCACCCTCAATATAGACTCAAAACTTAAAGAGGGAACAACATTTCTTTATATTTTTCCTAACAAAAAGTAATTCCAATTATAAAAAATAAGTAAAGATTATATAAAATAATAAATTTTTACACTTCTTTTACACTTCTTTGTTATAGTACTCCTTGAAATACTAATTAAAAGGAGTTTTGATGAATAGAAGTATGAAACAGATTACTTTAATATCTGCATTTATCCTCTCTGCCTCTGTTGCACTTTTCGCTACAGATTTAACAAAAGCATATGATATGCCTGATGCAAGTAAATTGATAGAAAAAGATTCACTTAAAGAAGCTACCAAATTTACAATACCAAAAACTTGTAAACTTGATGATGCCGAAGCCATTAAAAGAGGGGCTTTCTTTTTTCATAACCTCAATGGTAAAAAAGCCAAAGGGGATGCACCCAAAGGTGTAAAGAAATTTACCGAGAAAAAAGGTAAATATGGGAAAATTAAGAAAAAAGCAAAGCAATATGGAAACTGTGTCGCTTGTCACAACATCGAAGGTGCAAAAGGTGGGGGAAACATTGGTCCTAACCTTACAAACTACAAATCTATCTTTCTCGATACCAAAACACGTGATGCACAATTTGTTTATCAAAAAATTGCCGACCCACGGATAGATAATCCAAAAACACACATGACAATTAACCTCACAACAAAGCTATTTAACAAATCAGAAATTTGTGACCTAACAGCCTACGTTATGTCAGTTAAAAAATAAGGAGAAACAATGGAAAGAAGAAAATTTATTCAAAGTATGTTAGCAGGGTCTGCTGTTGCAGTGATGGCTGTACCCAACACACTGTTTGCTGAAGAAGCTAAAAAACCTGCAAAAAAAGGTCCAAATGATATCTCATTTGATGACGCAGTTAAAGCCATTACCGATGGTAAAGGTGCAAAAGAGTCTGATAAAATTAAATTGACTGCTCCTGAAATAGCTGAAAATGGTGCTGTTGTTCCTGTAAAAGTTGAAGTTGACCACCCGATGGAAGAGAAAAACTATGTTAAAGCGATTCATATTCTAAACAAAGGAAATGGAAATGCAAGATGTGCAGACATCATGTTGACACCTGCCAATGCAAAAGGATACTTTGCAACCCGAGTAAAACTGAGTAAAACACAAGAAGTGGTAGCACTGGTAGCCTTGAGTGATGGAACATTTATTCAAACGGCAAAAAGTGTAAAAGTAACCATTGGTGGATGTGGTTAATTGTGGGCAACCGTAGGTTCGATTTCATCGAACAACAATACGAACCCCATCAATAATCTGTTCGATAAAATCGAACCTACAGCCTAAATTATAGGCTTGATATATTAAGTAATTAAGGGATACAACATGGCAGAAGCACGAAAATCAATGAT
>Ga0256824_10000307_pt1 | contig 18359 bp, 17 predicted proteins | sample CV67metaG_FD_191570 | JGI IMG/M metagenome (GOLD analysis project Ga0256824, IMG submission 191570) | Hydrothermal vent microbial communities from East Pacific Rise, Pacific Ocean - CV67 | ecosystem: Environmental > Aquatic > Marine > Hydrothermal vents | place: Pacific Ocean: East Pacific Rise...
AGATGATATAATAAGACTAGAAGATGATTATAGGAGAATAGATGTCTAAAGTAGCGTTGATTACAGGTATTACAGGGCAAGACGGCTCTTATTTGGCAGAATTTTTGCTTAAAAAAGGCTATGAAGTACATGGGATTAAACGTAGAACTTCTTTGTTCAATACAGATAGAATAGATCATCTCTATCAAGACCCTCATGAAAAAAATGTTAAGTTGCATCTACATTTTGGAGATATGACAGACTCTATGAATCTCACACGTATCATCCAAGAAGTACAACCAGACGAGATATATAATCTCGCAGCCATGTCTCATGTAGCAGTAAGCTTTGAAACACCAGAGTATGTAGCCAATGCAGATGGTACAGGGACACTTCGTATACTTGAGGCTGTAAAGCTTTTAGGCTTAACAAAAAAGACAAAGATTTACCAGGCAAGTACTTCTGAACTTTATGGAAAAGTGCAAGAGACACCACAAAGCGAAACAACACCTTTTTACCCAAGAAGCCCTTATGCCGTGGCAAAAATGTATGCCTACTGGATAACAGTCAACTATAGAGAAGCCTATGATATGTTTGCCTGTAATGGCATACTCTTTAACCATGAGTCACCTGTACGTGGAGAGACATTTGTAACTAGAAAGATTACTCGTGCCGCTTCCAAGATAGCCTTGGGGCTCCAAGATAAACTTTACCTTGGAAATTTGGATGCTAAAAGGGATTGGGGACATGCAAAGGACTATGTAAGAATGATGTGGATGATACTCCAAGCAGATGAACCAGAAGACTGGGTCATTGCAACAGGAGAAACCACGACAGTGAGAGACTTTGTGAAGATGGCATTTTCGTATGCAGGGATAGAGTTGGAGTTTAGGGGAGAAGGTGTTGATGAAAAGGCTTATGTTGTTTCTTGTGCAAATCCTGAATATCAAGTAAAAGTGGGAACGAATGTAGTTTCTGTAGACCCTAAATATTTCAGACCAACAGAAGTTGACTTACTCTTAGGCGACCCTTCGAAAGCAGAAAAAAAGTTAGGATGGAAACGGGAATACAACTTAAAAGAGTTAGTAGATGACATGATGAAAAGTGATTTACACTTAATGACTAAAGACCAGTACCTTAAAGATGGTGGTTATAAAATCATGAATTACTTTGAATAGGTCTAGAACATGACTAAGGGCAGTAAAATATACATAGCAGGACATAGTGGGCTAGTAGGCTTTGCCATTGTGAAAAATTTGATATCAAAAGGGTATACAAATTTACTGTATAAAACGCATGAAGAACTAGATTTAATTAATCAAGAGGCAGTGGCTAATTTTTTTGAAAAAGAGAAGCCGGAGTATGTCATATTGGCAGCTGCCAAAGTTGGGGGTATAGTCGCAAACAATACTTATAGAGCAGACTTTATCTATGAAAACTTGCAGATACAAAATAATGTTATTCACCAAAGTTACCTCAATGGTGTTAAAAAACTTCTTTTCTTGGGCAGTACGTGTATTTACCCTAAAAATTGTCCTCAACCGATGAAAGAAGAGTATCTGCTTACAAGTGAACTTGAATATACAAATGAACCATATGCCATAGCTAAAATAGCAGGTATCAAAATGTGTGAGAGTTATAATCTCCAGTATGGTACAAATTTCATCTCCGTTATGCCAACAAATCTTTATGGACCAAATGACAACTTTGATTTAGAGACTTCTCATGTATTGCCAGCACTTTTGAGAAAGATACATGAAGCAAAGGTAAATAATATATCTCAAGTAGAGATATGGGGAAGTGGTAAGCCAAGAAGAGAATTTCTCTATTCCGAAGATATGGCAGATGCTTGTGTGTTTATTATGGAAAGTAGAGATTTTAAGGATACCTATAATCCAAATGATAAAGAGATACGAAATACACATATAAACATAGGTACAGGAGTAGATATTAGTATTGAAGAACTTGCGTTAACTATTAAGAAAATTGTAGGGTATGAGGGAGAGTTATATTTTAATGAAACTAAACCTGATGGGACTATGGTTAAGCTTACTGACCCCTCAAAGCTCAATAACTTGGGGTGGAAAAACACTGTGGAACTTGAAGAGGGAATAGCGAAGGTGTATGACTGGTATTTAGAGAAAGGTGGCAGTAATTTATGATAAATGTAACAAAAACATATTTACCCAATAAAGAAAAGTATCAAAAATATGTAGATGAGATATTTGAAAGTGGGTGGATTACTAATAATGGTCAAATGGTACGTAAGCTTGAAAAAAGACTATCTGAGTATTTGGGGGTCAAAAATGTAGTATTGGTTGCAAACGGAACGGTAGCCCTTGAGATAGCATATAGAACCTTAGATATAAAGGGATATGCTATAACAACACCTTTTAGTTTTGTGGCGACTACCAGTTCACTTGTAACAAATGGAATAAAGCCTATTTTTGCAGATATAGACAAAGATACTTTATGTATAGATTCTAAGAAAATAGAAGCATGTATTACTAAAAATACAAGTGCCATAGTTCCTGTGCATGTGTTTGGAAATGCTTGTGAGATAGATAGAATAGATAAGATAGCCAAAGAAAATGAACTAAAAGTGATATATGATGCCGCACATGCTTTTGACGTAAGGTATAAAGGCGAAAGCATACTAAATTTTGGGGACATTTCAACACTTAGTTTTCATGCAACAAAGCTTTTCCATACCATTGAGGGTGGGGCACTCATTATCAATGATGACAGTTTGGTAGAAAAAGCTAGATATCTTATAAATTTTGGTATTGAAAATCAAGAGTCTATTCCTGAACTTGGGACGAATGCTAAGATGAATGAATTTGAAGCGGCAATGGGGTTGTGTATACTTGACGAAATGGATGAAATCTTAAACAAAAGAAAAAATGTCTATGAAAGATATGAAAAAGAGTTAGAAGAGCTTGTCAACTTTCAAACTGCAAACAAGGATGCATCCAAAAATTATGCTTATTTTCCTATTATCCTAAAAGATGAAAAACAAATGTTTAGAATAAAAGATGCATTAAATAAAGAAGATATTTTTCCGCGAAGATATTTCTATCCATCATTGGATACATTAAACTATATTGAACCCAAGCAATATACTCCTATCTCAAGAGATATATCTACGCGTATATTAACTCTACCTATATACCCAACACTAGAGAAACTTGATCAAGACATGATTATTAGCATTGTAAAGAATAATTTATGACTTTAGCTATAATGCAACCATATATATTCCCCTATATAGGCTATTGGCAGCTTATAAATGCAGTTGATACATTTGTTGTCTATGATAATATTCAATTCACAAAGAAGGGATGGGTTCATAGGAATAATATTTTATTAAATAATAAAAGGACACTCTTTTCTATACCTTTAAAAAAAGATTCTGATTATTTAAATGTTATTGATCGATCTTTGAGTGATGGTTCTGAAAAAGAAATTAAAAAAATACTATCTAAAATTAAAACGGCTTATAAAAAAGCACCATATTATGAAGATATTTATCCTTTAATCTCAGAAATTCTACTTTACAAAGAAAAAAATCTTTTTGAGTATATATATAATTCCATTAGAAAAGTATGTGAATATTTAAATATCGAGACAAAAATCATCATTTCATCTACTATTGATATTGACCATTCACTTAAGTCGCAAGAAAAAGTCATTGCTATCAATAAAGCATTGAAATCTACACAATACATTAATCCCATAGGTGGTACTGAATTATATAAGAAAAATAATTTTGAAAAAGAAAATATAAAGTTAAATTTTTTAGAATCAGATGTACCACAATACAAACAGTTTAATGATGAATTTATACCCTATTTGTCTATAATAGATATTATGATGTTTAATAGTAAAAATGAAATAAAAGAGATGCTCAAACAATTTACATTGAAAGAAGGTAAATATAATGTTTAAATGGAAAAAACTAGGAAAGGTATTTGACCCAACAGCGTATAAAAATGATGCTTGGCTAAATGAATTTGCCCAAGCTCCTAGTGTTTTAGAATTTGAAGACTATATTCGAGTATATTTTAGCTGTAGACCTAAAGCCGATAAAAATGGTCAATACGTTAGCTACTCCTCTTATGTTGATTTAGATAAATATAATTTTAATGTTATTGATGTGGCTAAACAGCCTATACTTGAACTGGGAGAGATAGGAACATTTGATGAATTTGGTACATATCCAGTATCCGTAATCAAATCTGACAATAAATATATGGCATATTATGGTGGGTGGACAAGATGTGAATCTGTCCCTTTTAATGTTGCAATAGGCTATGCAGAAAGTGATGATGGTAAAGTTTTTAAAAGACTTGGTAATGGTCCAATCTTGTCTTATTCAATTGATGAACCATTTATTTTGAGTGGACCTAAAATCAGAAAATTCAATGATACATTTTATCTATTTTATATCGCAGGAAGAAAATGGGTACTTGTTAATGGTAAACCTGAACCAGTTTATAAGATAAGAATGGCCCATTCAAAAGATGGGATGAATTGGATTAAACATAATAAAGATTTAGTAGATGATTTATTACATGAAAATGAAGCACAAGCCAGCCCTGATGTGACTTTTTCTAATGGACGATACCATATGTTTTTCTGCTATAGAGAAGCAAGTGATTTTAGACACAATAAAGACAGAAGTTATCGTATAGGCTATGCCTACTCTACTGATTTAGTTAATTGGCATAGAGATGATAGTAAAGTTGGTCTTGATGTTTCAGAAAATGGTTGGGATTCTCAAATGCTAGCGTATCCACATATTGTTCATTTAAATAACAAAACGTATATGTTTTATCTTGGTAATGAAGTGGGTCGATACGGTTTTGGAGTAGCAGAACTTGAAGGAGAATTATAATAATGAAATGGAAAAAATTAGGAAAAATATTTGATCCATTAGCACATGAATTATTTGATGCCTATATTGGATATGCCCAAAGCCCTCAAGTTTTAATTTTTAATGATTTTATCAGAGTATATTTTTCTACAAGAAAGCAGTCTGAAAATGGTAAATTTATTAGTCATATTCAATATGTTGATATGAATAAACAATTCACTAAAGTTTTAAATACTTCCAGACATGAAGTTATCCCTGTTGGAAATTTAGGATGTTATGATGAACATGGGATTTTCCCCATTAATATATTAGATTATGATAATAAAATATATGCCTATTTAAGTGGTTGGTCTAGAAGAATTTCTGTATCTGTTGAAACAGGAATAGGTTTAGCGATGAGCTATGATTCGGGAAAAACATTTCAAAGAGTTGGAAATGGTCCGGTTTTATCATCATCACTAAGTGAACCATATTTGGTTGTAGACGGTTTTGTAAAAAATTATGATGAATTATTCCATATGTGGTATATATACGGAACAGTATGGACCCAAAAAAATATAAATGATGAGCCAGAAAGAACCTATAAAATAGGACATGCTACTTCTAATGATGGCATTCATTGGAAGAAAGACTTAAAACAAATCATACCAGACAATATAGATTATGAGTGTCAGGCATTACCTACAGTTATTAAAATTAAAGATAGATATCATATGTATTTTGCCTATAGGAGTACTTTTGATTTTAGGGAAAATTCCAATAATGCATACAAAATAGGATATGCATATTCTGATGATTTACTAAATTGGATTAGAGATGATGATAATGCAGGAATATCTTTATCAGAAAAAGGTTGGGATTCACAAATGATGTCATACCCACATCTTTTTGAATGTGATGAAGAAATTTACATGCTATACAATGGTAACGAATTCGGAAAATATGGATTTGGAATCGCAAAACTGGAACATAATGATTGATATAAATCTTAAAATAAACGCCTCTACACAAATAAGCATACATGACTTTTTAGTAGCATGTGATAACGATTTTGTACCTAAATTGAGTGATGATTTAGATCTATATGATTTTTCAAAAAAAATTTATACACATACAGTACGATTTGAAGCTCGTGATAATGGTGAGCTAGTAGGTTTATTATCTGCTTATTTAAATGATAAAGAATCTGGTATAGGATTTATCAATCATATATCAATATTGCAAAAATATAAAGGTAATGGAATTTCCAATATACTTATGAACGACTGTTTAGAATATGCTAAAAGAGAAAACTTTAATTATATTCGATTAGAAGTCTCTAAAAATAATAATATTGCAAGAAAGTTATATGAAAAGTATGGTTTTTCTTTAGAAAAAGATAATCAACATAAATTACAAATGATAAAAAATTTAAATACAGGAAAGACACCATGAAACGTGACTATAACAAAGAAATTATTGATAATGATAGAAAATATGGCTATAGTTTTGATTTTGATGTAATGCATCCATATATGATAAAATCATTCGAGCCATTTTTTAAGAAAAATGGTAGTTTTTTAGAACTTGGCTGTTATAAAGGTGATTTTACAAAAAGATTTATAGAATATTTTGATGATATTACATGTGTAGAGGCTTCAAGTGAAGCAATCAAAGAGGCAAAAGAAAAAGTACCATCTACGGTGAAATTTATCAACGCCTTATTTGAGGATGTTACTTTACCTAAGAAATATGATAATATTGTTCTAACACATGTTTTAGAACACATAGATGACCCTGTGAGAGTTTTAAAAAAAATTAATGATGAATGGTTAGCAGATGGGGGAAGATTATTCTTGGTCACACCTAATGCAATGGCACCGTCAAGACAGATTGCTGTTAAGATGGGTCTTATCACACATAACTCAGCAGTAACTCCAGCAGAAAAAGAGCATGGACATAGAGTTACCTATACATTAGATACTTTAGAAGGGGATGCAAAAGCTGCAGGACTTAAAGTAGCTTATAGATCAGGAATATTTTTTAAGGCTTTGGCCAATTTTCAATGGGATAGATTACTAGAAACTGATATTATCTCACAAGAATATTTGGATGGATGTTATGCCTTGGGACAACAATATCCTGAGCTTTGTTCGAGTATATTTTTGATGTGTGAAAAGAGTTAAAATAAAAAAATATTTTTATAACTTTAATTGGCTTGTTATTGATAAAATAATTAGAGTGTTCGGTGGACTTTTTATAGGGGTATGGGTAGCTAGATATTTAGGACCAATTGATTTCGGTATCTTGAATTACTCGCTTGCTTTTGTAGCCTTCTTTTCTTTTTTATCTACCTTAGGATTAAATTCTATTGTTATAAAAGAAGTGCTAAAGCATGAGAAGCTATTTGAACAAATCATGGGAGTTACCTTCTACTTAAAATTATTAGGCGGAGTATTTGCTCTGATTCTGGGGAGTTTATTTTTATTCTTGTTAAACCCTGAACAAAATGAAATTAAAATGATAATTACTATATTACTATTTGGCTATATATTTCAGTCTATAGACACAATTGATTATGCATTACAAAGTCAGATTATGTCAAAATATGTTGTTTTTTCAAGAAGTATTGCGTTTATATTTTCCAGTATACTAAAAATATATTTTATTATGAATGAATACAGTTTGATATATTTTGCAATTACTATAGTTTTAGAAATGATAGTAGCTTCTTTTTTTCTTGTTACATTTTATAAAAAACTAGGGTTTGCTATTAGAAAATGGAAATTTAATTTACGAATTGCTATGAAATTATTAAAAAGTAGTTGGCCATTAATGTTATCCGGGTTTTTCATAATCATTTATATGAAAATAGATCAAGTTATGATTGAAAGCTTTTTGGGAATGAAAGAGGTAGGATTATATTCGGTAGCTGTACGATTATCTGAAGCTTGGTATTTTATTCCTGCGGCAATTATTTCTACACTATTTCCATATTTTATTAATTTAAAAGACCTTGATGAAAGTTTATACATCTATAGAATTCGTCAATTAATCACATTTATGTTTTGGTTGGGTACCTTAGTAGGGTTTATGGGGATGATGTTTGGTGAGGAAGCTATTCTTTTCTTATATGGCGAGGTTTATAAAGGGGCATACCTAGCATTAGCAATAAATATATGGGCAGGTATATTTATATCAATAGGAATGGTCTTAACGGGTATATGGATGATTACATATAATTTACAAATTTATAGCTTGATAGGAACCTTGATTGGGGTTATTTTAAATATTGTTGGGAATTATTATTTGATACCACAATATGGGATAGAAGGGGCTGCTTTCTCTACATTAGTTACACAAGGGTTTGGTTTATGGATAACTCCACTATTTTTTAAAAAAATAAGAATAATGACAGTAGTGTCTCTTTTTTCCATTATACCCGTATACATTCTAAGGAAATCAAAATGAAGTTAGCACCAATTGGAATTATAACTTATTCTAGAATTAATCATTTGAAGAAAACTATCAATTCTTTGAAAAGTAATGAATTAGCTAAGGAAAGTGAGCTGTATATTTTTTCAGATGCAGCAAAAAAGGGAGATGAAAAAATTGTTAAAGAAATTAGAAAATATATTCATTCAATAAATGGGTTTAAAAAAGTACATATCATAGAAAGATATATAAATGATAGATTTAAAAATGCTTTATTAGGAATGGAATCTTTATTTGAAAAGTATGATAGATATATTTTTATGGAAGATGATAATATCGTATCACCAAGTTTTTTAAAATTTATGAATGAAGCTTTAGAATATTACAAAGATGATAACAATGTTTTTGCAGTTGGCGGACATACTCCAAATTTAAAAGCGAATAAAGAGTCAGCAAGTGATGTATATTTTTCAAAACGTTTTCATCCTTGGGGATATGCGTTATGGCGAGATAAAGATATTGGACATCAATATTTACCTAGCGTTGATAAAATAGCTAAAGACAAAGAACTAATTCTTAATTTGGACAAATGGGGTAATGATTTAATTGATATGGTTAAATTGGATGCAAAAGGTATTATTGATACAGGAGATCTTAAATATTGTTACTATATGAATAAAAATGATAAGTATATGGTTTTACCAACCGCAACATTAGTTAGGAATATTGGGCTTGATGGTAGTGGTCAACATTGTGGGAATAAAGATCCTTATGTTAATGATATTTTATCAGAAAAAAAAGTATTTAAATTTGAAAAAGTTTATCATAATGCTATAACACAAAAAGAGTATAAGAATTTTTATGATAAACCAAGCCTCTTTAATCGGATTAAAAATAAACTCATGAAAAGGAATAAGAATTGAAATGTCCACTATGTGAATCAAAAGAGATTAAGAAAATAGAAACAATTAAGAAGAAAAACTTAATAAGTTTATATAAAATAATGACGCACACAGATTTTACATATTTGTTAGATAAAGATATAGAATTTTGTGAATGTCAATATTGTAAGCTTAGATATTATGACCCTTTGATAACAGGAGATGAAAGATTTTATAACTCTCTTCAGAAGTTTGATTGGTATTATATGGATGAAAAAGAAGAGTATCACTATGCTAAAAAGTATATAAGTTCAACAGATAAAGTTCTTGAAGTGGGTAGTGGTAAAGGTGCTTTCGCAAAACATTTATTGACAAAAAACTATATCGGATTAGACTTTAGTGTGAATGCTAAAGAGATGGCAGAAAAAAATGGTATTACTATAAAAAATGAAATGATACAAGACTATGCTTTAAGAAATGAAAGTAACTTTGATGTGGTTGTTAGTTTTCAAGTACTAGAACATGTTTCGGACCCTGAAAGTTTTCTAGAGGCAAAAGTTAAAGCTCTAAAGCTTGGAGGTAAGTTGATAATTGCTGTTCCCAGTGAAGATTCATTTTTAAGATATGTATATAATGGTATATTAAACATGCCACCCCATCATGTTACAAGGTGGAGTGATGATACATTAAGATATGTTGCAAAAAAATATAATTTGAAGGTAATAGATATTTATCATGAAAATATTCAACCAGTACATAAGCGATGGTATTTAAGTACATTGATTCAAAATAGTATAATAAAGCCGAAGCTTTTAAGTCAGTCCTTTACACGGAAAATAGTTTCCAAGTTTGCTGGGCTGTCTGCCCGCTTTTTGATTCGAGGACTTAAAAATGAAATGTTACCATATGGGCATACTGTATTAGTTGTGTATGAAAAAAGATGAAAATCCTTATAGTTAATACCTCCGATTCCGGAGGTGGTGCAGCAAGGGCGGCATATAGACTTCACCAGTCTCTATTGGTGCAGGAGATAGATAGTCAAATGTTGGTGCAAAATAAAAGGAGTGATGACTATACCGTTCTCTCCACAACCTCTAAAATAAAAAAAGGTTTTAACCTCCTTCGTTTTACATTAGATGTCCTTCCCGTAAAGTTTTATAAAAATAGAACAAAGACACTTTTTAGCCCAGCCTGGTTACCTTTTAGTGGAACAGTAGATAAAATAAATGCATTAAATCCTGATATTGTGCATCTTCATTGGATAAATGGGGGAATGATAAAAATTGAAGATTTGATTAAGATAAATGCTCCAATTGTATGGAGTTTACATGATAACTGGCCATTTACAGGTGGCTGTCACATTATGTGGGAGTGTGATAAGTATAAAGAAAACTGTGGAACATGTCCTAGACTAGGAAGTGATAAAGAAAATGATCTAAGTAGAAAAATTTTCAATAGAAAACAGAAAATTTTCTCAAAAATGGATAATTTTACAATAGTTGGGTTAAGTAAATGGCTAACTAATTATTCTAAAAATAGTACACTTTTAAAAGAAAAAAAACATATAAATTTACCAAATCCTATAGATACAAATATATTTAAGCCTTTAGATGGGGGAAATGCAAGAGAATTATGGAACTTACCTCATGATAAGAAGCTCATACTTTTTGGTGCGAATAGTGCAACAAGTGACATTAATAAGGGATTTATAGAGTTAAGTAAAGCATTGCATCAATTATTAGCTAAAAATATTGAATTTGTAGTTTTTGGAAGTAGTAAACCCAAAGAATCTCAAAACTTTGGATTTAAAACACATTATTTAGGATATCTTCATGATGATGTGAGTTTGGTGACTTTGTATAGTGCAGTAGATGTGATGGTAGTACCAAGTTTACAAGAAAACCTATCAAATACCATTATGGAAAGTTTGGCATGCTCTATACCTGTAGTCGGATTTGATATAGGTGGAAATAGTGATATGATTGAACATGAAAAAAATGGTTATTTAGCTAAACCTTTTGAAAGCCAAGATTTAGCAGATGGTATAAATTGGGTACTGAAGAATAAAGACTATGCCACACTTTGTCAAAATGCTAGAGAGAAAGTTTTAAAAGAGTTTGATAGTGTTGTTGTGGTAAAGAAGTATATAGAGTTATATAAAGATATTTTAAATGAAAAATAAGCAACCACTTATTTCTATTGTAACTGTGGTGTACAATGGTGAAGCATTTTTGGAAAAAACAATACAGAGTGTTATAAATCAGACCTATAAAAATATAGAGTATATTATAATAGATGGTGGATCAAGTGATGGGACTGTTGATATCATTAAAAAGTATGAAAAGAAGATAGACTATTGGGTAAGTGAAAAAGATGAAGGTATTTATGATGCAATGAACAAGGGGATAGATGTAGCTAGGGGTGAGTTTATTAACTTTATGAATGCCGATGATGTTATTTATAGTCTTGATTCTGTCAAATTAATCGTTGATCATATACATGATATGGACAGTACATATTATAGCAGAGCGAGGATTGTAAGTGATACCTTTGCATGGATATATCCGGCTATTGATGTTCAGGATTATTCAAAATGGTTAAATTTAAATTTACCAAATCATCAAACGATGTTTTTTCCTAAAAAATTTTATAAGTCAATTTTATATGATTTGAGATTGAGTCTTACGGCAGATGATGATTATAAATTATTTGCTTTAGCAAAGGGTAATACAAAATTTATTGATACTATATTTGTCAAATTTACAAGAGGTGGAGTTTCTAGTAATCATAAGAGTTATAATCTTTTTCTTCAAAGAATAAAAGAGAGTTATATAAGAAACTTTAAACATAGGAGATGGATACGATTTATTATCGATCCTTTTAAGTTGACTTTGATGTTTCTCGTAAATTCTATTTTTGGTGATGAGAATTTTTCTCGGTTTTTGAAGATGATTGATTTAGTGAAGAAAACATAAGATTGAAAATTTAAGTAAAGTATAATAGTTACGATATGTTATACTAATCCCTTATAAAATAAAGATATAAAACCTCTAAAGGAACATCATATGCAAGCACTCATTTTAGCAGCAGGTATGGGTAATAGACTTGGAAAATATACCAAAGACAATACAAAATGCATGTTAGAGATAAATGGTAAGAAACTTATAGATTATGTATTAGAGATGGTTCAAAATGTTGGTATCAAAAAACTTGTCATAGTTGTTGGGTATCAAAAAGAAAGTCTTATAGCACATGTTGGTGAGAGTTATAAAGATATTAAAATAGAGTATATTGAAAACCCAAGCTACGATAAAACGAATAATATCTACTCTCTATTTTTGGCAAAAGATAAATTGTGTGAAGATGATACAATTTTACTAGAGAGTGACTTAATGTTTGAAGAGAAAATATTACGAAGATTAATTGAGGATAAAAGGGAATCTTTAGCGGTAGTCGATAAGTATCAGGCTTGGATGGATGGAACTTCTGCAGTACTAGATGATGACGATAATATACTTGATTTTTTTCCAAAAAATTTGTTTCGATTTGAGGATGTTGAACATTATTTTAAAACAGTGAATATCTATAAATTTTCGAAAAACTTTTCAAAAAAGATTTATGTCCCATTTTTAGAAGCATATTCCAAAGCGATGGGAGATAATGAGTATTACGAATCTGTTTTGAGAGTTTTGTCGGTTTTGGGTAATAATGAGCTTAAAGCTTTACGTCTCAATGGAGAGAAGTGGTATGAGATAGATGACATACAAGATAAAGCAAATGCAGAGATTATATTCGCGCCAAATGCAAAAGAAAAATTAACCTTAACACAGCAAAGATATGGGGGTTATTGGCGTTTTCCTGAGCTGAAAGATTTTTGTTATTTGGTAAATCCGTATTTCCCTCCAGAAAAAATGCAAGAAGAGATGAAAGCTTACTTCTATGAACTACTCTCTCAGTATCCATCGGGACAAGGGACACAAAGACTTCTTGCCGGAAAAATGTTTGGAGTAGAATCAGAACAGATTATTGTAGGAAATGGTGCAGCAGAGATTATACGTGGACTTGGTGGAGCTATAGACGGAACCTTTGGTCTTGCATTCCCTACTTTTAATGAGTATCCGGAAAGTATAGGATACGATAGAATCGTACAATTTGTTCCAAAGAATAGAAACTTTACATACAATATTGACGATATGTTAGATTTGGCCAAAAGATGTGATAATTTGCTACTAATTAATCCTGATAATCCAAGTGGTAACTTTATATCTAAAGAAGAGTTATTGGAATTGGCAGATAAACTTTTAGAGATGGATAAGATTTTTATATTGGATGAATCTTTTGTAGATTTTTCTACTAAAGGTGAAGCCGAAAGTATGATAACGCAAGAGATTATAGATAAATATCCAAATTTAGTCATAATCAAAAGTATTTCAAAAAGCTATGGTGTTCCAGGAGTCAGACTTGGGGTAATGATCACATCAAATCAAGGTATCATGAGAGCAATAGAAAAAGAGATAAGCATATGGAATATAAACTCTTTTGGTGAATTTTTTCTACAGATAATAGGGAAGTACAAAAATGATTACCGTGAAGGATGTGAAAAAATTAGAGAAGAGAGAGATAGATTTTATGCTCAGTTGAAGCATATCTTATATTTGGACCCAGTCTACTCTCAGGCGAATTATTTTTTAGTGCATGTTAGCAAGCCTTATACGGCAAAAATGTTAACGGAACAACTGTTATATAATGACAATATATATATTAAAGATCTTACTGGAAAAGTAGGTTTTGAAAATAAAGAATGTGTTCGTATTGCGGTAAGAAATATTGAGGACAATGAGTTTTTAATACATAAACTGAAAGGTTTAATCTCCCTATGAATAATTGGAAAAATATATGGAATAACAAGATATTAAACATGGACAAGAGTGCAAAATCTATTTTACAAATGCTTATAGAAATAGATGGATTTAATACAGGGTATGGGTCTATTAGTGAAGAGGCTTGGTTAAAATATATATCATATGTTGAAGATAGATTAAATTTAAATAAAAGCAAATCTATTTACGAAGTGGGATGTGGTGCAGGTGCTTTCTTGTATCCTTTCTATCAGAAAGGATACACTCTGGGAGGCATTGACTATAGTGATTCTCTTATAAATCTAGCTAATAAAAATATGATTGGTACTTTTGAAGCAGGAGAAGCTACCAATATTACAGATACTCATCGATACGATATAGTTATATCTAACTCGGTATTTTTTTATTTTCCTACATATGATTATGCAGAAAAGGTACTTTCTATTATGGTTAAGAAGGCTACACAAAGTATAGCAGTACTTGAGGTAAGTGATTTAGATAAAAGAGATGAAGCCCTAAGAATAAGAAAAGGTCATATGAGCGAAGCGGAATATCAAGAAAGATATGATGGACTGGAGCATCTTTATTATGATAAAAATTGGTTTATTGAAATGGCATATAAGTATAATTGCGATATCAAGATAGAAGAACAGCATATTGATGGGTATGCAAATAGTGCTTATCGATATAATGTATTTTTAGAAAAGAGATAGTCTATGGATGGTAGTCAAGCAAACAACAAGCTGAAAAATGCACAAGAAATAATGTTTGAAATCTTAACAGAAGTAGATAGAATTTGTAAAAAATATCATATAGAATACTGGTTAGATAGCGGTACACTTTTAGGAGCCGTGCGGCATCAAGATTTTATACCATGGGATGATGATTTGGATATTGCTATGAAAATTGAAGATTATGAACAGTTTTCTAAAATTACACAAAATGAACTGAAAGATTCTATGCATTTGCAAAGCAATAAAGTGGAGCATTCTTTACATTATGATTTTATAAAAATTAGAAGTAATAAAGGTAAGATTGTTGAAAAGCATGAGGTGAAAAGAAATATTGGTTATCATCAAGGCATCTTTATAGACATTTTCCCTGTCATAGCGATAAAACAAGGTTTTTTAAATGAAACCTTCTATAAAAGTATTTTATTGTTCATCAAATTATTTAGCTATAAATATCTAAATATTGCCAGTATACGTAGATGTTTAGTGAAGGCATCATTAAAGTTTCATATAGGATGGAAAGAGAATAGCAGTAGAGTGGTTTATGGCGGTCAAATGCCATTCTTCCCATTTGGAGTAGATGCAGAATCCATTTTCCCTTTAAGTGGAATTCTATTTAAAGGAAAAGAGTTGTTGGCTCCTAGCGATCCTCATACTTATTTGTGTTCATTATATGGAGATGACTATATGACTCCGCCTCCTATAAATCAGAGAAAAACACATGCCTATAAAATTGAGATATATGATGAAGAATGATACTGATTTAGTCTCTATCATTATGCCTCTCTACAATGCAGAAAAATTTGTGAGTGCATCTATTTTTTCTATTTTGTCTCAAACATATGAAAATTGGGAACTTATTGTCGTTGATGATTGTTCTACTGATAATTCATTTACCATCGTACAAGAGTTTAGAAAACAAGATAGTCGTATACAACTGCATCAAATGTCTGAAAACTCAGGTGTAGCCAAAGCAAGGAACCACGCGTTAAAAGTGGCAAAAGGAAAATATATTTCTTTTTTGGATAGTGATGATATATGGAAGCCTGAAAAATTATATACACAAATTACTTTTATGCAAAACAATGAATTGGCGTTGACATATAGTTCTTATGATACGATAGATGGGTATTCAAAATATATCAATACTCGACATAGTCAACCAAAAATAACCTATGAAGATATGTTAAAATCAAATCATATTGGGAATTTAACAGGTATTTACGATGTTGAATATTTTGGAAAAGTATACTTTGATGAAGTTGGGCATGAAGACTATGTGATGTGGCTTCATCTCTTGAAAAAAATTCCATTTACAAAAGGTATAGAAGAACCATTGGCACAATACAGGGTACTATCTAGCTCTATATCTTCAAATAAAATAAAAGTATTAGTATGGCAATGGTATATATATAGAGAGGTTGAAAAATTAAATTTTTTTCAAAGCTTTTATTATTTTGGACATTATGTATATAATGCAGTAAAAAAACGAACTTAACGTGGGAGAAATAATGAACAATACACAGGTTACAAAGTTTCAATTGTGGGGACTTATGTTGATAGCATACCTCTTTAGTTTTGCTATTCGTATGATATGGGTATACCAATTTCAAGATAATCCAAACTTCTATTGGAATGGTGAACTTATGATAAATACCAATGATGGATATACATGGGCTGCTGGCGCACAGAATATTCTCTATGGTATGCATGAATATAACCCGGGTATGCGTGACATGTGGGGGAATGCTATAATTTTCGTTACAGTAATGTTTACAAAAATCACACCATTTTCTTTGGAAACAGTTATTTTATATATGCCGTCAGTGATTTCTTCTTTAGTTGTAATACCTATAATTCTAATTGCAAGACTATACAAACAGAGTATATGGGGCTTTTTTGCAGCGTTACTGGCATCTATAGCCTGGAGTTATTATAACCGTACAATGACAGGCTATTATGATACAGATATGTTTTCTGCCATGGCACCAATGTTTATACTTTATTTTCTTATGAAAAGTACGATAGATTTTAATTTGAAATCTGCACTTTATGCAGCTATAGTAATAGCGCTATATCCTTTTTTATATGATGCCGGAGCATCTATTGTATATGTAATGGGGATTATTTATGCAGTGTATTTGGTATTTCACCATCCTAAAGAAACAAATACTTATTATTCGATGATATTGATATTTGTTTCTCTTTTGCACTTACCAGTTGAGGCACCATTTAATTATCTAGTTACTATCCTTATCTTGATAATATTATATTTTAGTTTTAAAAGTACAACGATTGAGCAAAAAAAGCTTATGTTATTTGCAGCTATATTATTTGGGTTGTTTATGTACTTTGGTAATGTCTTTGGCTTAATTATAGGTAAAGTTATGAGTTATGTTTCCACTGGAACTGAAGTTGAGGGGTTACATTTCTATGGTGTCCATCAGACCATTAGAGAAGCAGGTAAAATACCTTTTGAGACTTTTGCCAATCGTATCTCTGGATCTCAAATAGGTGTTATGATTTCTTTTATTGGGTATATTATTTTACTTATGAAACATAGAGCATTTATATTGGCATTACCACTTATTGGGATAGGAGCTTTCGCTCTATGGGGAGGACTCCGTTTTACAGTGTATGCTGTACCTGTTGCTGCGATGTCAGCTATTTATCTTTTCCATGTTGTAATCCAAATGATTTCAGATAAAAAAAGTATTTATTTCTTTGCTATGAGTGTACTAACAGCTTTAATGATATATCCAAATATTACACATATTATAGGATACAAGGTTCCTACAGTACTAAACAAAGCTGAGGTTCAAGATCTGACAAAGCTTAAAGAGATATCAACGAGTAAGGACTATACCCTTACGTGGTGGGATTATGGGTACCCTGTATGGTTTTATTCTAATACAAATACGATTATAGATGGAGGTAAGCATCAAAATGATAATTTTATTATCTCAAAAATAATGTTATCACCTTCTACTGACTTGGTTGCTAATTTAAGCCGTTTAGCGGTTGAGACATATGTTGATTCTAACTATTCTATTATTGCAAATACAATATTTAAAAATGGTGAAGAAGATAAGATTGATCCTAATTTACTTTTATCTGAGTTGGAAAATGAAGACTATACACTTCCTAAAAAATCTAGAGACATTTTTTTGTATCTTCCATATAGAATGTTAAATATTTTTCCTACAGTGGCTATCTTTGGTAATCTAGATTTAACTACAGGAAAGACGATACGAAAGGTGACCTTTTATCCTGCGCAGGCTATAGCGAATGAGAAGGGTGTGATTTCTTTTAATAATGGTATTGTATTTGACTCAAAAAAAGGAGAGGTACGTATAGGGAAAATAACTAAGATCATTAAGCATTTTATAGTCACACAAAATACGAAACAAGGTCGAGTGAAATTACAATCTCAACTTTATCATGCTGATGGTGAATATGTTATCATATATATGAAAAGCTATAATCGCTTTGTTGTTATGGATGCAGAGACGTTTAATTCTACATATGTCCAAATGTTTATTCTTGAAAAATATGATAAAAATCTTTATGAGTTGGTGGTTTCTTCACCATATAGTAAAATTTATAAATTAAAAAAATA